>OLIV01000484.1_pt1 | contig 24615 bp, 17 predicted proteins | sample 1601411 | NCBI WGS metagenome assembly OLIV01 (sample SAMN03922450, study PRJEB24848) | human gut metagenome | isolation source: stool sample | host: Homo sapiens | place: Germany | collected 2009-11 | reverse complement strand
GGGCCGGCGTACAGGTGGAACTGCAGCTTCCCGGCAAATGCAGTCTGCAGGATTTGGCGCTTGCAGGCAGAGCCAAGCTGAATATCGTTGTTGATGAGCTGGGGCTGGAATTGGCGAAGCGGATGCAGGAAAAGCTTGCTGTGCCTTACGTTTATTTCCCGCCGATGTGTAATCCGCACAAGGTGCTGCAGGCCTATAAGGAGCTTGCAGCTGCTTTGGAAATGGAGCTGCCGCAGATTGTTACAGAGTCTTTGGAGGAATGCCTTGCTTTGCAGCAGCAGGTACAGGATAAGCTACAGGGCATTGGCTATATATATGGCAACAGTCCGTATAACTGTTGGGAGCTGAACACTTATCTGGCAGGCTTGGGACTGCAGCCGATGATGATACAGATGAGCACTCTGAAAAACAAGGAAGCAAAAAAAGAGCTGCTGCAATATGCGGATCCTTATGTCTGCAAGAGTGCCAATCTGGCAGCGATGGAATTTGTCTATGATAAATTAAAGCCTCAGCTGTATATAGGCAGAAGCTTTACCGACAGCCTGAAAAGAAAAGGGATTTTCGGTATAGACAGTATGCCGGGACAGGATGTACTGGGCTTTGCAGGCTGTTTCGGCTTGCTTAAGCGTTTGCTGGATTTTACGCAGACTCAAATAGAGGAGAAGTGAATATGGCTTTGATAAGAAATTTTCCGGTGCAGTCTGACAGAATGGCCATCATCAGCACGCTGCTGAATATAGAAGATGCAGTTGTTTTGGAATATGGTCCCGAAGGAACAACACATTTCAGCATGAATTTTTTCAATAAGCTGGGGCAGGATTATCCTGACAGACTTTTTACTACCGGTGTAGATGACAGTGATATCGTTATGGGCAGTACTGAAAATCTGGAAAGAGGTATTTTTGAGCTGGATGCGTTATATTCGCCTAAGGCTATTTTTGTGCTTACTTCTTCTGTAACCTCTATTATTGGTACGGATATCGTGGGAATCTGCGACAGTCTGCAGAGCGAGGTTCAGAGCAGGCTGATTCCGGTAAATACCTCCGGACTGAGTGCTGATTACAGCGCAGGCTTGCGAAAAATATACCTGCAGCTGGCCGAGCTGTTTGCCAAGCCGGCCAATACGAAGCAAAGCAAACGCTATAATATTTTGGGTGCTTCGCCGTTGCATTACAGAGCAGAATCCGATATTTGCGAAATAGAAAGCCTGTTGCGTGAAGCCTTTGGCTATGAGCTGCTGCATTGCCTTGCAATGAATACGACTACGGAGGCGATTGCCGAGCTTGGCAGCGCCGAGCTGAATATTATTTTGGCTGCCGAAGCGCTTCCGTGTGCGGAATATCTGCAAAGCGTTACCGGTACGCCGTTCGTTTACCTGCCGCCTTACGGCTATAGTCAGACGACAGAGTTTTTAAATAGCGTTGCAGCGGTTATAGGCCAGCCGGTTAAGGAAGCTATGCTGCAGCGTTTGGAGGAAAAAAACCGCAGACTGAAAATGCTTTTAAATTCTCCGCTGCTGAGCAGAACTCCCGGTACGGTATTTTTAAAGGGTGATTATGATACAGTCAAAGGCTTGGGCGACTTTTTCAAGGAGCTCAGATTTAATATTGCTCATAGCGTGTGTGCACATAAAATAACGGGCGCTGCAGCAGAAGCGGGCATAGAGTACTTTAAAGAGGAGAAGGATTATCTGCAGCTGCTGCCAGCTATCCGTCATTGTCTTATTTTGGCTGATGAGGATACTGTTGCGCAAGCTGACATGACAAACTTTAAAGTTTGCGTAAGCCATCCCTGTTACAGTCACAGGACAATTGCCAAGCATTTGCCGTTCATGGGCGAAAGAGGTGCGGATATGCTTTTTGAGTATATTCAGCAGTACGTGAATATGTAACTTCAATTTCGGTTGATTATTGGCAGACAAAAATCCCCTTGGGCTTTCAAGCTCAAGGGGATTAATAATATTCAGGTCAAATTTAATTTAAGCCTTGGCAGCTTCTGCTTCTACAGCTTCTTCCTTAGCGTAGTCTGGGTCGAATTTCGGGTTCAGGTAGTTCTGATAAGCCCATGCCAGCAGTGCACCGGAAATATTGTGCCATGCGGAGAAAACAGCGCCGGGAACGGTTGCGGCAGGCAGAGCAGCGAAATGTGCTTTTGCCAGGCCGGTTGCCAGACCGGAGTTTTGCATACCAACTTCGATGGAAAGGGCAACAGCCTTTTTCCAGCTGAGGCCGGTGAAGCGGGCGATGGCAAAGCCGAGAGCGTAACCGCAGCAGTTATGCAGAATAACTACCAGCAGAATCAGGCCGGGAGCCTTCAGAATCAGGTCACGGCTGGCGCCGATAACACCTGCGATAATCAGAGAAATTGCAATGGAGGATACAGCCGGCAGATAGTCGGTTGCTGCTTCAGCGAGCTTGGGCAGGAAGGATTTAACAGCCAGACCTAAGCAGATAGGCAGAATAACGATTTGAACGATGCTCCAGAACATACCGACCGGATCGAAGTTAATCTTTTCACCGATAATCATGTAGGTGATGAACGGAGTCAGAATCGGAGAAAGTACAGTGGAAACACTTGTCATGGTTACGGAAAGTGCAACGTCGCCCTTGGACATAAAGGTGATTACGTTGGAGGAGGTACCGCCGGGGCAGGTGCCTACCAGCACAACGCCGGTGGTCAGTGCCGGGTCCAGATTAAAGGCAACGGACAGCAGGTATGCCAGGAAGGGCATTACGAAATACTGAGCGCAGCAGCCGATGAGAATATCAAGCGGGCGTTTCAGAACCAGCGCGAAGTCCTTCAGGTTCAGGGTGGTGCCCATGCCGAACATTACGATACCGAGCATGCAACTCAGGACGCTGATGCCGTGCACCTTGCCTAATACCCACAAAAAGTTCTGTGGCATTGTGAGGCCGAGAACCAGAAAAACAATGGCGATGATGCCAAAGAATTTGCCGATTAAAGCACAAAATTGTTTCATTATGAAATTACCTCTTTCCCTTAATAAAAAAATAATAATTTTAGAGAGTAGCGGCAATGCTCTCTCCTTTGTCTGTAATGTCCACTATTATAACAAAGACAGAAGAGGAAATAAAGAGTTTGCTGTAAAAAACGGTAAAAATTTTAAAAACAGCAGAATTGTGTTATAATGTTAATATAAATTGCGAAAAATACGGACGGAGGTACGCTACTTGTATACTATAAGCAGAGATTACCGCAAAGAAATTGTGATTGAAAAATCACGCTTTATCTGTTCGCTGAAAAAGGTTCACAGCGAAGCAGAGGCCCAGGAGTTCATTAAGGCCGTAAAAAAAGAGTTTTGGGATGCAACGCACAACTGCTCCGCCTATATCGTGGATGACCTGGCACAGCGCTCCAGTGACGATGGCGAGCCGAGCGGTACTGCCGGTATTCCGATGCTGGAGGTGCTGCGTAAGAACGGACTGACGGAAACAGCAGCCGTGGTGACACGTTACTTCGGAGGCATTAAGCTAGGCGCAGGCGGACTTGTGCGCGCTTACAGCGGCAGCGTTGCAGGCGCGGTGAAGGAAGCAGGCCTGGCACAGAAAATTTTGCTGGGATATTACAGCTTTTTATATGATGTGAACAGCGTCGGACGCATTCTGAACGTGCTTTATCAGCAGCAGCTGTTTGAGATTGCCGATGTGCAGTATGACCTGCGCGCAAAGGTTATCCTGAAAATGCGCGCGGAGCAAAAGGCAGAGGCCGAGGCTTGGCTGACAGAGAACCTCAATCAGCAGATAGAGCTAGAGCAGGAAGGCACAGAGTTCGCTGAGGTGGCACTGTAGCCTTTATAGGAAAAACTATACGAACAATCTCCCTTAGGCTATTGCTTGCGGGAGGTTGTTTTTGTTTTAGCATTGATACTGTTCAAATAAAAAGCTTTCAGCTTTGTAGCAAATAATGTATAATAATATGAATGAAAAGATTACTGACAGGAGGTAGAAGCGAGTGATTGAAGAAAGAGTGCCACCGCAAAATATAGAAGCGGAGCAGGCTGTGCTTGGCGCGATGCTGATTGATAAAGAAGCTATTGCCAAGGCGACCGAAGTGCTGTCGGCGGATGATTTTTACCGCGAAGCGCATCGCGTTATCTTTAGTGCGATGCTGGAGCTTTATAATAAAAATGAAGCAGTAGATATGGTTACTGTTACGGAAATCCTCAAGCGTGACAATAAGCTGGAGGACATCGGCGGCATTGCCTACATCACCAGTCTGGCGAATGTGGTGCTGACGGCGGCCAACGTCAAATACCATGCGGATATTGTTGCCGAAAAATCTGTTCTGCGTCAACTTGTGCGCGTTTCTACCGAAATTGCGGCTATGGGCTATGAGGCTAATGAGGATGTCGGTACGCTGCTGGATACAGCGGAAAGCCGCATTCTGGAAATTTCCAACCGCAAGAAAAAGACGGATTTTACAGCAATTAACGACGTATTGATGGACAGCGTGCAGAGTATCGAAAGTCTGCTGCAGAACAAGGGCGGTCTTACAGGTCTGCCGGCAGGCTTTGCGGATTTGGACAAGCTGACGAGCGGTCTGCATCCTTCCGATTTTATTATTCTGGCAGCGCGTCCTTCCATGGGTAAAACTGCGCTGGCGCTGAACATTGTGCAGAACGTAGCGCTGCGTGCGCACAAAGTCATCGGCGGCGAACCGCGCAGTGTAGCATTCTTCAGCCTAGAAATGAGCAAGGAGCAGCTGGTTAATCGTATGCTGTGCGCCGAAGCAGGCATCGACAGCCAGCGCCTGCGCGTAGGCGAGATGCATGACGAGGACTGGACGCACCTTTGGGATGCCTGCGATACGATGAGTCGTGCCAAAATTTATATTGATGATACAGCAGGTATTACGGCGATGGATATGCGCAGCCGTGCACGTCGCCTGAAGGCAGAGCATGGGCTGGATTTGATTGTAGTCGATTACCTGCAGCTGATGCAGGGCAGCGGCAAGCGCAATTATTCCGGCGACCGCCAGCAGGAGGTTTCGGAAATTTCCCGCTCGCTGAAGGCCTTGGCGCGTGAGCTGGATGTGCCGGTGCTGGCGCTGTCACAGCTGAGCCGTAGTGTTGAATCGCGTCAGGTTAAGCGTCCTATGCTCAGTGACCTGCGTGAATCCGGTTCTCTGGAGCAGGATGCGGATATCGTAGCATTCCTGTACCGCGAGGATTACTACAATCCGGAAACGGAAAACAAGCACACCGAGCTGATTATTGCTAAGCATCGTAACGGTCCGGTAGATACCGTTAATCTGTTCTTCCAAAAGCAGTTCACCAAGTTTGTCGGCTTTACGAAGCGCGAAAGCTGAGAAAAAAATACAGCGACATAATAAAAGTCCCGGGATTTTAACATCTCGGGACTTTTTGAGTATTGCATGGAGCATTGCCTGATGGGTGTTAAAAGCGTGAAATTTATTCTCTTGGCAAAAGATTTTTTCTGATAAGTGTAAAAAAGCTTACAAGGAAGCTGCGAAGAAAAACCGAATATTTTACCTAAAATCAACAAAAAATGTTCATAAAGCTTGCGATAAGACGCGGAAAATGATATGATATTTATGCAACAAAGTGTAGTGAAGAATCTGAAGGTAATATCTGTGGCTTTCAGATGTTTTTTCATGAATAAAATTGTCTTGGGAGGCATACAAAAATGATTGATCGTTATACTCATCCTGAAATGGGTAATATCTGGACACTCGAAAATGAATTCCGTACCATGCTGAAGGTAGAAATTCTGGCTTGCGAGGCTATGAACAAACTGGGCATTGTGCCTGACGAAGCGCTGAAGGATATTCAGACGAAGGCTGACTTCCGTCTGGACCGCATTAAGGAAATTGAAGCAGTTACCAACCATGATGTTATTGCTTTCCTGACTAATGTGGCTGAGTATGTAGGCGATGCGTCCAAATACATTCACAAAGGCCTGACCTCCAGCGACGTAAAGGATACTGCACTGTGCTACATGACCGTACAATCCGCAGACCTGATTATGCGTCATCTGGTAAACTTCCATGAAATTCTGCGCCGTCGTGCCGCTGAATTCAAATATACCGTTATGATCGGCCGTACTCACGGCATCCACGCAGAACCGATGACCTTCGGTATGAAATTCCTGCTGTGGTCCGCTGAAATCGAGCGTGACATCGAACGTCTGAAACAAGCGCGTGAAATGATGGCAGTCGGCAAGCTGTCCGGTGCTGTAGGCACTTACTCCAACATTGATCCGTTTGTTGAAAAATATGTCTGCGAAAAGCTGGAGCTCACTCCGGTACGCCTGGCAACTCAGGTTATCCAACGTGACCGTCATGCACATTTTATGACTACTCTGGCAATCATCGGTTCCTCTCTGGATAAGATGGCAACCGAAATCCGCAACCTGCAACGTACCGATATCCGTGAAGCTGAAGAATATTTTGCACCCGGCCAAAAGGGTTCTTCCGCTATGCCGCATAAACGTAATCCTATCACCTGTGAAAAGGTTTCCGGTATGGCTCGCCTGCTGCGCGGCTATGCAGTAGCAGCTCTGGAGGATGTAACCCTGTGGCATGAACGCGATATCTCCCATTCTTCCGTAGAACGCGTTATTCTGCCGGACGCAACTATTGCTCTGGATCATATGCTGCGTAAATTCTCCAACATCATCGATAAGCTGCTGGTATATCCTGATGCAATGATTGCCAACATGAACAAAACCGGCGGCCTGATTTTCAGCCAAAACCTGCTGATTGCTCTGGTTACCAAAGGTGTACTGCGTGAGGACGCTTACAAATGGGTACAACGCAACGCTATGGCACGTTGGCTGCAAGGCGCTGACTTCAAGACCAACGTTGAAGCTGACCCGGATATCAAGAAATATCTGACCGACGAAGAGGTTGAGCATTGCTTCGATCCGAAACCGATGCTGCGCCACGTTGACGAGATTTTTGCTAGATTTGGTTTATAATTTTGATAAGGAGTGACTGCTAATGTCATCTGTTGTAGTTTTAGGCGCCCAATGGGGCGATGAGGGTAAAGGTAAAATTGTTGACTATTTGGCACAAAAGGCTGACGCTGTAGTTCGTTACAGCGGCGGCTCCAATGCAGGCCATACCGTTGTAGTTAACAACATTAATTATAAGCTGCGTCTGCTGCCCTCCGGCGTACTGTTTAATGATAAGACTAACGTTCTGGGCAACGGCGTTGTAATCAACCCCGGCGTTGTGCTGGCTGAAATTGCCGGCATGAAGGAAAAGGGAATTGATTGCAGCAATCTGGTTATTTCTGACCGTGCACACGTTGTTCTGCCGTATCATCAACGTCTTGATGAGCTGCAGGAGGAAGCACTGGGCAATCACAAAATCGGCACCACCAAAGGTGGCATCGGCCCCTGCTACATGGATAAGGTTGCTCGTGTAGGCATTCGTATCTGCGATCTGATGGAGCCCGAAACCTTTGCTGATAAGCTGAAGGTTAATCTGGAAGCAAAAAATGCTATTATCACCAAAATTTACGGTGCAGAACCGTTTGACTATGATACCGTACTGAAGGAATACCTGGATTATGCAGAAGAGCTGCGTCCGTACGTTGCCGATACCGGTGTTGTTATGGATGAGCTGTTCAGCGCCGGCAAAAACGTTCTGTTTGAAGGCGCACAGGCTACCTTCCTTGATATCGACCATGGTACCTATCCGTATGTTACCAGCTCCAACCCGACTGCAGGTAATGCCTGCACCGGCAGTGGCGTAGGTCCCCGCTTCATCGACCATGTTGTCGGCGTAGTTAAGGCTTATACCACCCGCGTTGGTGAAGGCCCCTTCATCACCGAGCTGCTGGATACCAACGGCCCCGGCAACCAAATCCGCGAAACCGGCCATGAATACGGCACCGTAACCGGTCGTCCGCGTCGCTGCGGCTGGCTGGATGCTTTCATGCTGCGTTACAGCGCACGCCTGAACAGCCTGGATTATCTGGCAATTACCCGTCTGGATATCCTCGACCAAATGCCGAAGATTAAAATGTGCGTTGGCTACAAGATTGGCGATGAGGTTCTCAAACGCATTCCTGCAAGCCTGAACGTTCTGGCTAAGGTTGAGCCGATTTTCGAAGAGTTCGACGGTTGGATGACCGATATCAGCGGCATCCGCAACTATGACGCGCTGCCGGAAAATGCTAAGAAATATCTGGCTAAAATCAGCGAGGTATCCGGTGTTGAGCTGGGCATTATCTCCGTTGGTCCTAACCGTGAGCAGACCATCGTTCTGAAAGAGCTGTTGTAAGCTTAGGCTGCTGAAAAAACAGCAAAAATATTTTAAAAAGTACTTGACTTTCCTTGCGTTAGTCTGTATAATATTAATGTTGCTAATTTATGGCGACAAATGATTCACTAGCTCAGTTGGTAGAGCACCTGACTTTTAATCAGGGTGTCCCGAGTTCGAGTCTCGGGTGGATCACCAACGAAAATATGCCGTTCTTCGAAAGAAGAACGGCTTTTTTGTATTTGCGGGTACAAATTCCGGCAAAACAGAATATAGTCCTGAAAATTTCCTCCTTGCTAATCAATTTCTACAGTAGTAATATGTAAGTGATAAGCAAAAATTTTACAGACTTTTTCGGAGGTGCTTTGATGAAAATAGTAGTTATGGAGCCGTTAGGCGTAAAGATGGAACAGATAAATGCCTTGGCAGCACCGCTGCAGGCTGCGGGCCATGATTTTGTATATTATACCGCAAAAGAAACAGATCAGGAGAAGCTGCTCGCACGTGTACAGCAGGCAGATGTTATCATGCTGGCCAACCAGCCGCTGAGTGCGGAGATTATCAACGCCTGCCCTAATTTGAAAATGCTGTCTGTAGCCTTTACCGGCGTAGACCATATTGCGCTGGCTGCCTGCCGTGAGCGCGGAATTTTAGTGTGCAATGCCGCAGGCTATTCCACCAATGCGGTAGCAGAGCTGACCTTCGGTTTGGCTATCAGCGTTATCCGCAACATCGTTCCCTGTGATGCACGCTGCCGTCAGGCAGGAACGAAGGATGGCCTGGTAGGCTTTGAGCTTTTTGGCAAAACCTTCGGCGTAGTGGGCACCGGTGCGATTGGCAGCAGAGTGGCGAAGATTGCCGCTGCCTTCGGCTGCAAGGTGATGGCCTACAGCCGTACTCCGAAGGCAGAGCTGCAGGCTGACGGTGTAAGCTATGTAAGTCTGGATGAGCTTTTGGCTGCCAGCGATTTTGTCAGCCTGCATGTGCCGCTGACGGACGCAACCCGCGGACTGATTAACGCTGAGGCTGTTGCCAAGATGAAGCCGACTGCCGTACTGCTGAATACTGCGCGCGGTCCTGTTGTGGACAGCGAGGCGCTGGCACAGGCGCTGAACGAAGGAAGATTGGCGGGAGCAGGCATTGATGTGTTTGAGGGCGAGCCGCCGATTGCACCGGAGCATCCTCTGTGCCATGCAAAGAACACCGTGCTGACACCGCACGTGGCCTTCGCCAGCGCCGAAGCACTGGCTGCACGTGCCGATATCGTTTTTGCCAACATCGAAAAATGGCTGGCAGGAGCACCGCAGAACGTAATTAAGTAAAAACACTATGAAAAGGCTCAATAATTTATATTATTCCAAGAGAATAAAAGAGCTTTTGGCAGAGTTGCAGACAGCGGGAACAACGCTGGTTGTTGCGCCCATGGGCTACGGCAAAACGCTGGCGGTGCAATACTTTTTGCAGGAGCAGGAGCGCTGCGGTAAAAAGGTACTGCGCCAGAGTATTTACGGTGCCGGTGCCGAGGCCTTCTGGCAGGGAGTGTGCCACAGCTGGCGGGGTACGGAGCTGGGCGCTGCGCTGCTGCAGCAGTCTTTGCCTGCCGATGCCAATGCCAAAACGCTGGTACTGGAGCTGTTCCGTCAGTTGCTGCCGCAGGAGCCTGTCTATTGGTTTATAGATGATTTGCATCTGTTGGAGAGCAGCGAGGTGATTGATTTTCTCTTTGCTCTGAGCAAGGCAGGCTTTGCTGATTTGCACCTGCTGCTGGTAAGCAGAGGGCAGATTTTTGACGGCAGCCGTCTGCTGGAGCTGGGACGTAAGGTCTTTTGCCTTGATAAGCATGACCTGGCGCTGCAGCGTGACGAGCTGGCGGAATACAGCAGCAGATGCGGCCTGCAGCTTACAACGCAGCAGCTGGATGCTTTGCATGAGGCCTGCGAGGGCTGGTTTTCCGTTACCTACCTTAACTTTTTGAACTACGACAGATATCAGCGCTTTTGCCTTGATACAGGCAGCGTTTATGAGATGATAGCCAATGTACTGCTGCGGCCGCTGCCGTCGGAGCAGCAGCGTCTGCTGTTGCTTATGGGGCAGCCGGAGGAATTTACGCCGGAGCAGGTGGCCTATGCCTATGGCGCAAGCTGCAGAGAGTCTGTAAGCAGGCTGCTGGAATGCAACGCCTTTATTATCAGGCTGGCCAACGGCAGACTGCGCTGTCATCATATGCTGAAGCAGGCAACGCGCCATGCTTTCGGCCTGCTGCCGGAGGCTGAACAGCAAATGTACTTCCGTCGCTTGGGACAATGGTACGCGCAGCAGAGGGAGTACGAGGAAGCGCTGGACTGGCTGTACCGCGGCCGTGATTTTGACGGCCTGCTGGCTGCAGTGCAGCAGCTGCGCGACTGGTCGATGCGCCCGCAGCACAGGCAGCATCTTTTCGACTGGCTGCGCGAATGTCCGCTGGAAATCTTGTGGCAGTATCCGCAGGCGGTGCTGATTATTATGCGCCGTATGTTTTCGCTGAACATGGTGCCGGAAATGCTGCAGGTCAAGGAATGGTACGTAACGGCGTTGGAGCGCAACACCGCTCTTAGTCAGCGTGAGCGCGATAATTATTACGGCGAGCTGGAGGTTATTCTGAGCTTTTTGGCCTTCAACAGCATCACCGGTATGAGCGAGCATCATCGGCGTGCCTACAAGCTGCTGAGCGGAGCTCCGCAGACGCTCAGCAAGCAGGGCATCTGGACCTTCGGTGCTCCCAGTGTTCTGGGATTGTATTTACGCACGGGCTGCAGTCTGCGGCAGACGGTGGAGGATATGCAGGAGTGCATGCCCCCGTACTATCTGCTGAGCGGCTGGCACGGTGCCGGAGCCGCTGAGCTGACGGAGGCGGAAGCGCTTTTGCTGCAGGGACGTATTGACGAAATGGATATGCCTCTGCAGAAGGCGTATTATCAGGCGGAAAAGCATGGGCAGGAGTGTATTACTATCTGCTGTGATTTTCTGGAGATGCAGCGCAATCTTTTCCGCGGCGTTTACAGCAGTAAGGCGGAGGCCTACAGCCGCCATCAGTGGCAGTTGCAGCCCTGGAAGCAGAGCATGCTGCTGAATACTGCCGATATGTGCGCCGGCTTTTACTATGCATTGCTGGGCAAGCCGGAATATATCCCAAGCTGGCTGACGGACGGAAACGGACAGCAGCCTTCGGTGCTTTATCCTGCGCGTCCCTGCCGCAACTATATCAGTGCCCAGTGCCTGCTGGCACAAGGGCAGTATACGGAGCTTTTGGTGCGCTGGTCCGACTGGGAGCAGGAATGCCGTCCCTACAGTAATTTTTTGTGCCTGCTGTATTTGCAGGTGCAAAGAGCGGCGGCCTTTGCCGGCAGAGGCGATGTAACGAGCTGCCGCGCTTCGCTGAAGCAGGCGCTGGCAATGGCTGAGGCGGATAAGCTTGTGCTGCCGTTGGCACAGAACATAGCGCTGCTGCGTCCTTATCTGGAGCAGGAGCTGCAAGGTGAATTTTCAGCAGCGGCGGCAGCGGCGCTGCACCTGGGGCAGCAGCTGGAGGCGGGCCGGGGACAGATTATGTCAGCACGCTTTGCCGAAGCAGGTCTGCAGGAGCTGACGGAGCAGGAGCTGCAGATAGCGCAGTTGGCTGCAGCACGCCATACGAACAGGGAGATTGCGCAAAGATTGTCGCTGTCGGAGGGGACGATTAAGCAATATCTCAACAAAATTTTTGCTAAGCTGCAGATTGATGCGGCTGCCAAAAATAAAAGACATCAGCTGGAGCGCTTTTTCCCCAACTCTTAACTAAAGGTTACTTATAGTTAATATTGACCCGGTATATACTGTAAATGAAGAAGTATATGCCGGGTCTTTTTATATCCGGCGGTTAGGAGGCGGAAAAATGAAACGGCTGAAGGCAGTGCTCGGGGCGTGCCTGGCAATGCTCGTGGCTTTTACGGCATTGGCGTGGGCGGCGACGCAGTACAAAACAACTATTAAGGTAAACGGTACCAAGCTGAATGTGCAGCGCTATGTAGAGGGCAAGGGGCCTATGAAGGATAAGGCGGTGCTGCTCAATAAGGATAATAAGGTTGTTGTGCGCTGGAAGCAGCGCGAGCTGAAAAAATGGTACTATGACGGTGATAAATATTTCCGCTTTGTACCCTACAGCTATGATATGAAAAACCTGAAGCCCGGCAGATATCGCTTGGTAACGACCAGCAGCTTCGGCAAGGGCGGTGCGGTTAAAAAGACAGTCAACATCAGCTACAAGCCGCAGAGCAAGATGCAGTTCCGTGCGTCCAAGATTATCCGCAAAGGCAACGGCGATGTTTACCAGCGTCTGTATTTCAAAAAGAATAATTCTACGGGCAAGACCTGCTATGCCCAGATTTTCAATAAAAACAACAAGCTGGTCTACAGCACGAAATATAAGGCAAGAAACGCCAATCAGGATTTTGCCTTCAGCTGGAACGGCTGGGCGAGCGGCAACAGCGGCAAAAAATGTGCTAAGGGCGTATATACCGTGAAGTATTGGATGGATGGCGTTAATCCCAAAACTGCCAAATTCCGTCTGAGCATTTGAGGAGGGGAGCATAATGAAAGAAAAAATGATGCGTATTATCGTAGATGTTATGCTTACCCTGCTGCTGTGCAGCCTGACGCTGCTGGCAGGCGCCGCCTCCAAAAATGACTGGAAGAATACGGCAGGCTGCTATGTGTGGACCGAAAGCAGCCAGTATAATAACGGCGTGCTGAATATCAAGCCCTTGGGCGATGATAAATACCTTTATGAGCTGAAGGTTATGCGTGGCAGTGAGGAAGAGGACAGTGCGGAGGATTTCGTTACTGCCGGCGTTTTTGAAATCAACGAGGACGGCGACGGTGTTGCCGAGGTGGATTACAAAAATAATGATACGGTAGAGCTGCGCTTCGTACTGAAGGACAAGAGCATTACCACCTATCAGGACGGGCCGCTGCCGCTTGATGTTCAGGGTGAATACAGCTTTAACGAGGACAGCTTTGATGTATCCGAGGCTGCTGCCGCCGCGCTGCTTGCAGGTCTGCCGGAAAAGCAGACAGGTCTGCCGGAGGATGCTGATGATTATAAGCTGCTCTATGCGGAGGAGCCTGTGGACGGCTGGTTCTACCAGCTGACGGCGCTGGATGATGAGGGCGAGGTTATTGCCAAATTTTTGGTAGCTGCCGATTTGAGCGCTGTGTACCGCAACGATAAGGAGGATGAGGTAAGCCTTATTTACGGTGACCCGATCAATATGCTGGCGGCCAAAAGAGCACCGCTCGTAGAGGAGGATGAGCTGGAAGGCCCTGCAATCGAAAGCGGCGAGCTGGAGGGTGACGAGGATGCACCCGACCTGCCTGCAACCGCAGCCTCCGAGCTTAGTCCGTTGGTGACGGTGGCTCCGGAGGAGGCAAGCCTGAAGGTGGGCGAGCGTACACGCATAGTTGCTTCGCTGCCGGGCTGCGTAGGCTATAATGTAACTGATTTGCGTTCTTCCAATAGTGATATAGTGAAGGTGGACGGCGATGTGCAGCTTTTGGCTGTGAAGCCGGGAACTGCGACGATTACCGGCAAGCTGCTGCTGGAAAAGGGAGAAAAGGCCTTTATGACGCAGATTACCGCTTATGAGCCTAAGCTGGAGGCTCCGAATTTGCCGGCGCACTTGGGAATAGATGAGGCGCTGAAGCTGGAGGCCTACGTTGTAGGAGAGGCTGACGGCGTGACACCGGAGTGGAGGGTGAGCGATGAAAAAATTGCCGTTATCGAAGATGGCAAGCTGATCGGCAAGGCTGACGGCGTTGTTACCGTTACGGCAGTCCACGGCGAGATGAAGAGCCAATGGCCGGTGGCTGTGGGCACGGCAGAGCTGCCCGCTGCCGAGGATGAGGAAGAAAATGAGGATGACGATGACGGCTTTGGCTGGCTGACGATTATCGGCGGCATTATTATCATCGGTGGCGCTGCCTTCTTCTTCCTGCGCAGAAAACGCAAATGATAAGCTGATGCTGTAAAGCGTTATGCTTACCGAAAAAATAATATAAAGCATCTGAGGCTGACCTGTGTCAGCCTCCTTGATGCGCCTGCGGCGATGCTGTTGTTTGTGACCGCAGGCGTATTTTTTGTGTGCGGGTATATGCTGTTACGTCCGTTTTTGCCTGCCCAAGCGTCCTTGCCGTTGCCTGCAGGCGCGGGAAATCACACTTATTTTACACTCTGACAATGTTTCACAAAATCTCTGTAAAAAAAGTAACAAAAAGTTTTCAGGTGGACGTTACAAATGGCGAAAAATCTAGTATAATAATATTAAAGTGTACTATACTTTACAAAATATCTGAGATCTCAAACTGGCGCCAAATCAATCAAAGTAAAATGAGGTAGAATAGTAGAAATGTTTTTTGATTCATATGACACACCAGTCTTCAGACCTCCAAGTGAGGCACGCAGCTTTATTTTGCGCGTTACGCGCGGCTGCGCACATAATAAATGCACCTACTGCAACATGTACAGAGGTGTTCCATTTCAGATTTTAAAGGATGAAGAAATTTCCCGTCAGATTGCACTGGCGGCCCATTACGGCAAGAACAAGGTGCGCCGCGTCTTTTTGGCGGACGGCGATGCTTTGGTGCTGCCGACGGCCAAGCTGCTGAAGATTCTGCAGGTACTGCGCGAGCAGTTTCCGCATCTGCAGCGCGTTGCCAGCTATGCTGCGCCCAAGGATATCCTGCGCAAGAGCGAGGAGGAGCTGCGCCAGCTGAAGGAAGCAGGCCTGAAGCTTTTGTATTACGGCATGGAAACGGGCGACGATGCTACGCTGAAGGCTGTCAACAAGGGTGTTGACGGCGAACAGGCGGTAGAAGCAGGACGCAGAGTTACCGCCAGCGGCATGAAGCTTTCCATGATGATTATTCTGGGCCTGGCAGGTGCGGAGGGCAGCGAACGCCACGCACTGGCAACTGCTAAGGCGATTAATATTATCAAGCCGACGCACTTAAGCGCGCTCTGCCTGATGCTGTACCGCGGCAGCGAGCTGCTGGAGCAGTACGAAGCAGGCAAATTCAATCCGCTTTCACCGGCAGGACTGATGCGCGAGCTGAAGCTGATAATAGAAAATATAGATTTACCTGCGGACAGGCACTGCCTTTTCCGCAGTAACCATGTATCAAACTACGTTCAGCTGGCAGCAACACTGCCGCATGACAAGCAGCGTCTGCTGCGCGATATTGATTACAGTATTGCTCAGCTGAGCAAGCTGAAAAGCTGGGACGTATATAACTACGATTAATTTTTAATTTTGCATTTGAGCGGGGCTGATGAAGATGAAAAAGAAGCTGGCTTCTGTGCTGACCGTAATCATGCTGGCCTGCAGCCTGCCTTGGCAGGCACAGGCTGCAGCGCCTATTGTCAGCAACAAACCGCATAAGGCACCGGTGGCAACGCCACCGGCCGTAAGCGAGGCGCAGCCTGTGAAGGCGGTGCCGGAGCCTGCTGCCGTCAAGGCCGATACCGCAGCCAAGCCTGCTGCCGAAGTGAAGGCCCCCAAGCAGGCGAAGCCTGAGAAAAAGGCGAAGAAAACCGCAAAGAAAAAGTCTAAAAAAACGAAGGAAAAGCAGTCCAAGGTGCAGGTGCAGCAAAGCAACTGGCGCCTGAAGGTGGCACAGCAAAAGCTGCAGGTACTGGGCTTCAGTGACGAGCGCCCCAGCGGACGCATGACGGAGGCTACCAGCAGCGCGCTGAAAAGCTTCCAGAAGCAGTACAAGCTGAAGGCGGACGGTGAGCTGAATGATGCAACCTATCATAAGCTGACCTGGGAGGCCTTTGCCAAGGAAGGCATCCCCAAGGTTAAGGGCAAGGAAATTGTAAGCCGTGCAGCCAAATACAAGGGTGTTCCCTATGTGTTCGGCGGAACCACGACCAAGGGCTTTGACTGCTCCGGTTACGTGCAGTATGTGTTTAAGGACTGTAAGGCCAAGCTGCCGCGACTGGCAGACGAGCAGGCGTTACAGGGGATTTTTGTAACGCAGAAGCAGCTGCGGCCCGGCGATTTGGTATTTTTTACCACCTACGCCGCGGGCGCGTCGCATGTGGGTATTTATGCCGGTGACGGACAATTTTGGAGTGCATCCTCGTCCAAGGGTGTAATGCTTTCGTCGTTGAAGGACGATTACTGGAAACAACGCTATTATGGAGCACGCCGGGTGTTGATTACGAACGGCGAGGTTTATAAATAAAAGTTCTGCTGACGGCAGCCGACTGTCGGACAGCTGGGGAGGGTATAAAATATGATTCGTGAGAGAAGAAATAAGGACAAGCTGGCTTCTTATTACAGAAAGTTTATGGAAGAGGGTATTGTTGACCCCAACGTGCATCCGTGGGTTGCCGACAGCTGGCAGCGTTGCCGTGCTATGCATCTGCCGCACGAAACCATGCCCAAAATCAACAAGCTGAGCCACGAAGAGATTATAGCACACCAAAAGACACATGAGTTCATTGTCAAATACGTTGACGGTCTGTATGAGCAGAGCAAGCAGCATTTCAATATCCATAACCTGAGCATGTTGCTGATTGACGAAAACGGCTATGTAATCAAAAACTACGCTATGCCGTTCTTCCAACGCATTATCGAGGATATTCAGGGTATGCGCGTTCTGGAGGAGGATGTTGGTACCTCCAGCATCAGCATTGCGCGCGAGCATAACGTGCCCTTTTTGATGTTCGGCCCGGAAATGTGGATTAAGGACAGCCATTCCGGCGATGCCTGCAGTGCGCCTATCTGCGTAAACGGCAAAATCCGCTATATTATTTCCTTCTTTTCCTTGGATCAGAACGATTTGCCTTATGACCTGCTTTTGAGCCTGCTGATGACGATGAAATATTCCATCGAACAGCACCTGAACATGCTGGAGGCATGGAGCATCAACCGCATTATGATGGAGCAGCTGCCTGTAACCGTTTACTGGCTGGGCAAGGACGGCAGCGTGAAATACTGCAACGAAAACGGCCGTAAGCGTCTGGAAGGACATGAGCGCTTGGAGGACGTGTTCCTGAACTACGAGCATATTCCTATCAAAAAAGCGTTGCATGGCGTAGCAACGCAGCGTCGTGAAATCACTTGGATTACCCAAGACAGAACCTTTGAGGATATTACCACCGTTATGCCGATTAAGGTAGGCAGCGAGGTAGAAAGTGCTTTGGTGCTTTCTATGTCCATTGAGGATTTGAAAACTACCATTGCCCATGCAACCGGTTACAGCAGCCGTTACAGCCTGTACAGCATGGTTGGCGAAACCAGCGAATTTTTGGCGTTGCAGCATAAGGCAAGCCGCGTTGCCCGCACCGACCACAACATCCTGCTGCAGGGCGAGCCCGGTACCGGCAAGCAGCGTTTGGCACACGGCATTCATCAGGCTAGCCCCCGCGCTGCCGCTCCGCTGATTGCGGTAAAATGTCACAACGCATCTATGGCAGAGCTGGAGGCTGAATTCTTCGGCACCAATGAGGACGGACAGCAGTCCGCAGGCAAGCTGGAGCTTGCTATCGGCGGTACGCTGTTCCTCGACGAGGTAGAAAAGCTGCCGCTCGAAATGGGCGACAAGCTGGCTGATGCACTGACGCACGGTCTGCCTGCAACGGAAAAGGGCGGCAAACCGCGTATGTTCGACGTGCGCGTAATCGCTGCCTGCGATTCCAACCTCAAGCGCTTGGCAGATAAGGGACTTTTCTCCCGTAATCTGTATGAGCTGGTGCTTGATACCACCATGCGCGTGCCGCCTCTGCGTGAGCGCGTGAAGGATATCGAGGTTATCGCTTCGCATATTCTGGTGGAAATGTCCGCTCAGCATAACCTGCCGCAAAAACGCCTTTCTCCCGAGGCTGTTTCCCTGCTGCTGTCCTGCAGCTGGCCGGGTAACATCAAGCAGCTGCAGGGTGTTATCGAGCAGGCCTTCTTCCACACTCCCGGCAGCATCATCGAAGCAGAAAATATTAAGCTGCCCGGTGACAAAACCTTGGAGCGCTCCTGGAAGTATGACAAGGAAGCCTTTATTGCAGCCTGGAAATCCGCCGGCGGCAATATCAGTAAGCTGGCAACAATGCTTGATGTCAGCCGCGTAACCCTGTACCGTTATCTGAAGAAGTACGGCTTGGGACCGAAAGCAAAATAAAATTTATCATGATTGCCCCTGAAGCAGGCTTGTCCTGCTTCGGGGGCTTTTGCGTTTTGGCGGCGAGCTTGGCGCTGCGAGGCAAGTTTAGAAGAGAAAAATGCAACATGTTGCAAAAATCTCTTGCAAAAATGGTATTGAGGGTGAATATTAGGAAGAAAAAGGCGAATTTAGAAGAGAAAAGTGCAGCATGTTGCAAAAATCTCTTGTAGAAACAGTATTGATAGTGAATATTAGGAAGAAAAAGGCGAATTTAGAAGAGAAAAATGCAGCATGTTGCAAAAATCTCTTGCAGAAATGGCGTTGAGATTGAATACGGGGAGAAAAAAGGCTATAATAGAAGAGAAAAATGCAACATGTTGCAAAAATCTCTTCTAAAGAAGGTGAGCTAATGGAAATACGCAGAGATTTTTATTTGGACAAGCTGATAAAACGCAAGCATAACGGGTTGATTAAAATTATTACAGGTATTCGCAGATGCGGTAAATCCTATCTGCTGAACACTATATTTTATCAGCATCTGCTTTCATGCGGTATAGATGATGCGCATATTATCTGTTTTGCTTTCGACTCCGCCGATGATTTGCAAAAGATAGGTGAAAGTCTTATTGCCATGGAAAAGGAAAAGCGTGGCGTAAATCCGGAAAAGTTTATGGCTTATGTTAACAGCAGGATTGCTGATGAGGGTATGTATTATCTGCTGCTCGATGAGGTACAGGAAATGGATTGCTTCGAAGCTGTGCTTAACGGGTATTTGCGCAAGGCGAATATGGATGTATATGTTACCGGCAGTAATGCTAAATTTCTTTCCAAGGATATTATTACGGAATTTGCCGGACGCGGCGATGAGATGCATATGTATCCGCTTAGCTTTGCCGAATTTATGAGTGTTTATCCCGGCGATAAGTATATGGGCTTGGCGGAATATATGCTTTACGGAGGAATTCCGGTAGTTGTGCTGCGTGAAGGGACTGCCGAAAAGGCTGCCGCTTTGCAGAATTTGTTGAGTGAAATTTATTTGAGTGATATTTATAAGCGCAACCGTATCCGTAATAAGGGAGAAATGGAGGATTTACTTAATATACTGGCTTCGGCCATTGGCTCTTTAACTAATTATGAAAAGCTGAAAAATACCTTTAAAAGTGTCAAAAAATCCAAAATTACTTCTACCACTATTAAAAAGTATCTGGATTGCCTAGAAGATTCCTTTTTAATTGAAGCGGCTTCGCGCTATGATGTAAAGGGCAAGGCCTATATTGATACTCCGAAGAAATATTATTTTTCTGATCTGGGGTTGCGTAATGCGCGCATTAATTTCCGGCAGTTTGAACAAACTCATTCTATGGAAAATGTAATCTACAATGAGCTTTGCATGCGTGGGTACAGCGTTGATGTGGGTGTAGTGCCTATTGCCGTGAGAGATGACAGCGGTAATGTAGTAAGAAAACAGCTGGAGGTTGATTTTGTCTGCAATATGAGCTCAGTAAGGTACTATATACAGTCTGCATATTCCTTGCCGGATGAGATGAAACGTGCGCAGGAGGTACGCCCCTTGAAAAATATTGATGATACCTTCAAAAAAATTATCATTACCAAGGATATTGTCCCGGCCTATTATGATGAATACGGAATTCTTACCGTGAACATATATGATTTTTTACTTGATTGTGATAGCTTAGAAAAATAAAGCAGTTCGTTTTGGCATTTCAGTTTGATTGCCTTAGAAGCAGGTTTGTCCTGCTCCGGGGGCTTTTGCGTTTTTTGCATTTTTGGCGCTGCGAGGCGAGTTTAGAAGAGAAAAGTGCAACATGTTGCAAAAATCTCTTGCAGGAAAATACTTGTAAGGTTGAGTGATAGTTTACCAAAGCTGATTGTAGAAGAATAATAAAATTGTTCAAAAATATTTTGCGAAAAAAAGCCTGAGAAAAACAGGGAAACATCAGTCTGTATGTGCTTTACAAGGATCTTAATGTACTTTTTGGAAAATAAGCGAGTTAAACTATTAAACTATTAGTACAAGTTTGCTTCTTGCACGAAAAAAAATGAAAGTGCTATAATAAAAACGAATTATAATTGTTAACCGGAGTAAAGGAGCCTCAAGTGTACTTGAAGCTGTTTTGCGAAGGCTTGTTGCCAGTGCTGCTGCAAGACCGCGGGACTGAAAAACAGTAATATCGGCGCAGGATAATTAATACAATAGTTGTTTAACTTGTTCCCACACGCAGCGAGTGCTGCGTACATTATATAAAATATACTTATATGGGAGGAATTTTTGATGAACAAAATTTTTAAAGTAGTTTGGAGCGAAGCACGCAACGCTTATGTTGTTGTCTCCGAAATCGCAAAAAATCATGGCAGTAAAAGCTGCTCTACCAAAAAGCTGTTGACAATGCTGATTGCTACAGGTGTAATGACCTGTGCAAGCGTAGCGCCGGCGATGGCTGCTAATTTGGCACCGACAGATACAAAGATTGAAGTTGGCAACGGTGCAAGTGCTAGCGGTCAAGGCAGTGTTGCAATTGGCAATAATGCTCAAGCAAGCGGCTTAGTTGGTATTGCTATCGGCCGTGATGCCGAAGCAAGCGGAACTGACTCTATTGCAATCGGTAGCGATACCAAAGCGACCAAAATTTATAGTGTTGCAATCGGCAATGATATTCATTATACAGGCGAGAGCGCAACTGCTGTAGGTCAGCAAGCGCATGCAACCGGTAAAGTATCTACTGCTATCGGTATTATGACCAATGTTGATGCTGATTGGAACGCAGCACATCAAGGTCAATGGAGACAAGCAGGTGACCATTCTACTGCTGTCGGTGCTTATTCCGGTTCTTGGGGACTCGCCTCTACTGCTTTAGGCGGTTTTTCCAGAGCAGACGAAAAATTTGCTACTGCCGTTGGTTATGGCAGCCATGCAACTGCTGAGCGTGCAACTACTTTAGGTGCTAAGGCTGAAGCAAGGGCTTATGAGTCTGTTGCAATCGGTGCCTTCTCTGTTGCCGATAGAACCGGTGGTTATGTTGGCTTGTATGCTCCGGAAGATACAAACAGCCTTACTTGGAGAGCCAATGGTGGTGCTGTATCTGTAGGTAGTGCCACTCTTACTCGTCAAATTACTAACGTAGCAGCAGGTACTGAAGCTACCGATGCTGTAAACGTAGCACAGCTACAAGAAGCAACCCAAAATACAGCCTGGCATCTTTTAGCTGAGGAGGAAATTACAAAAGATGTCAATAGCACAACTAAAATCAATCATGGTGATATTGTTCACTTCCGGGGTACTGATGATAATATTACCATAAGCTAAAGAAGAAACTGAAGATGCTACTGTTATGCATGTTGCGTTGAGCAAGAATCTTGTGATTGACAGCGTTCAAGCAGGCGACTTCTTCATGAATAATGAAAAAGGCATTGGTTTTGGCGGTGAAGCTTACATCACCCAAAACGGTCTGAATGCTAATGATAAAGTAATTACCAACGTAGCAGCAGGCGAAGCTGATACGGATGCAGTAAACGTAAGCCAACTGAATAAAGTGTCCGTAGAAGCAGGCAAGCACAGTGTTGTTACCGAAGGTGCTAATATTACTGTAACTCCGGAACAAGCAGAAGACGGCCGTATGCAATATAATGTTGCTCTGAATAACGATATTCTTCTTTCCGGAGATAATGACGCTTTTGTAAACATCAGCGGCAGCAATGGCTCTGTTTGGGCAAGCAGCAGTGTAGCAGCAGGCAACGTTATTATGGATGGTACTACTGCAACCGTAAGCGGTCTTGGCAATACAACTACTGCTTATGATGGCTTTGCTAACGGCGAAGGTAAGGCTGCAACAGAAGAGCAATTGAAGGAAATTAGTAAAGTAGCAGATAACGCAAATCAAGGTTGAATTTGTCCACCAACGGCGGCGAAGCATCTAAAGTAGCTCCCGGTGAAACTGTTGACATTAGTGGTGACAAGAACATTAAAATCAGCAATGATGGTACCAATGTTAAGGTTAAGCTGAATGAAAATATTGATGTAAACTCCGTTCAAACCAACGCTCTGAACTCCAAATACAACCTGTCCGTAGGCACTATGGCAGAAAACGGAATCATGCCGTTCTTTGTAAACAGCACCGGCGATTTCTACGCAGCACACAATAAATTCCACGTAGATAAAGACGGTAAAGTAACCGCAACAGCAGGCGAAATCGGCAACGTAGTTCTGAACAACGGCGTATACACCGGTCATTCCGCACTGCGTGACGGTGAGCTGTTCGTAGGCGATGCAAGCGGTAACTACAGCCAGATTACCACTAAAGGTGCTAAGCTCGGTCAGGTAGTAATTGCTGAGGACGGTAAAATTTCCAACGTAGCAGCAGGCGTAGCTGATACCGATGCAGTCAACGTTGGCCAATTGAAAGAAGCTGTTGAAGCAGGCAACACCGATACCCATATCAAACCGGGTGAATACGGCGTTGGTGCTGATAATACCGTAAATATGGATGTTGTTGATAAAAACGGCAACAAGGTTGATACCGTTACCATTAAAGACGTAGCAAAAGCAAGTGACGTAGGCAATGTTAATAATATTGCCGATGACATTAAGAACGGCGAAGGCCATACTACCGTTGTTGACGCTGTAAACAACCTGAACAACAAGGTTGGCGATTTGCAGTACAGCAAGGTAGAAAAAGGTGATATTGCAGATGGCGATAGCACTACTACCGCAATCGGCAAACTGGATCAAAAACTTACCGACGTAGCAGCAACCGCAGCTAAACACACTAAAGTAGAAGGCAGCAGCAATATTACTGTTACCAACACTGCTAAAGAAGGTGAAGCAGCAAACTATAAGGTAGAGTTGAATAAAGACATTGACGTTGATACTGTAAAGGCAAACAGCGTAACAACCGGCCAAACTGTAATGAACAACGACGGCGTGAAGGTTGGTACTGATGTAAGCCTGAACAAAGACGGCCTGAAGGTTGGCGATAAGGTTAGCATATCTGCAACTGCTGTAACCGCAGGTCAAACCTCCATCAGCAATGACGGCCTTAAAGTTAACGGCAAGACCTATGTAAGCGATAATGGCCTAAACGCTAATGAGCAAAAGATTACCAAAGTTGCTGAAGGTGAACTCAGTGCAACTTCTATGGATGCAGTAAACGGCAGCCAGCTGTATGCAACCAACAACCACATTGATCGCGTTGAAAATCAGGTTGTTAATAACACCAACCGCATCAACAAGCTTGGCAGCCGTGTAAACAAGGTTGGCGCAGGTGCTGCAGCTCTGGCAGCACTGCATCCGATGGACTTTGATCCGGACGACAAACTGACCTTCTCCGCAGGCTATGGCAACTATGCAGGCGAAAACGCTGCTGCAATCGGCGCTTACTATCGTCCTGATGAAAAGGTAATGTTCAGTGTTGCAGGTACCGTAGGCAACGGCGAAAACATGGTTAACGCAGGCGTATCCTTCGCTCTGGACCGCACCAACCATGTAAGCAACAGCCGTACTGCTCTGGCTCGTGAGGTTATCGACCTCCGCGGTCAGCTGGCAGTAATGGGCGCTAAGATGGCTAAGATGGAAAAAGCATTCGGTATGCTGGATGAAACCAAGACCAAGCTCTTCCCGGATGTTCCGGCTAACCACTGGGCATATGAATACATTGCTAAGCTGGCAGGCAACGGCTACATCGAAGGCTATCCTGACGGCAACTTCGGCGGTGACCGCCTGATGACTCGTTATGAATTTGCTGCAATGCTCTATCGTGCAATCGAAAACGGCGCAGCTCTGGAAGAAAAGATCATCAAAGAATTTGAGCCTGAATTGGGCCGCATCCGTGTAGACCGCATCAGCGGTGAAGATGGCGATCGCGATAAGATTGAACGTGTACGCGTAAACGATACTAAAGGCGAGCGCGACCATTACGGCAACAAGCTGGCAAAATAAATTGTCGGCAGTGACAAGTGAATAAAGCTCAGTAAAAAGTAAAGGCGTTCTCTCGCAGGGGAGAACGCCTTTTGCAGTAATGAAATATGCCCTAAGTGTAATAGCACTTTTTGTTTAACGAACTATTGTTTTTAAAAAGTTTCTGTGTTATAATTACCTTAGTTGCATAGGTAGCCGCATTTTAGCGGAGCTTATGCCTGGTCGTGCGGACCAGTGGCGCCTGTCGAGCTTTCGGCAGG
>OLIV01000454.1_pt1 | contig 25853 bp, 19 predicted proteins | sample 1601411 | NCBI WGS metagenome assembly OLIV01 (sample SAMN03922450, study PRJEB24848) | human gut metagenome | isolation source: stool sample | host: Homo sapiens | place: Germany | collected 2009-11 | reverse complement strand
CGCTTCATCCAGCGTCTCGTTTTCTCCAACAAATCCGCCATAAAGAGACCATTCGTTCCTTCCTGGGTCCATCTGGCGTTTTCCTATCAGCAGTTTTAGCTTATTGCTTTCGAAACCGAAAACGATACAGTCTACTGATACTAAAAATTTTGAATGTTCGTTATAATAAATTGTCATATGCTCTAAGTTATTTCGTTATTACCAGAAGTAAATGTAGAATGCCACTGTAATCGCTAATATGATGATGCTATGTATTACATCCCAATGATTCCAGCTTGCACGTGATTCGGCTTTTTGTTCTGGTGTTGCAGTGCCAAATACGAGTCCTTTGATTTTTTCTTCAGATGGAGCTTCTGTACACAAGCTTACGATTACGACAACCAGACAGCAGAAAATCAGCATTACACCACAGAAATAGAGCCAGTTGAAGTCGTAGAATACTGCTTTAAACCAATTATCTGTTGCATCTGCTGTATTGCTATAGTAAACCTTTGCACCTAATCTTGTAAGACCTATAATTATTCCAGACAGAAGTCCCCACATGCCTCCTTTTGCTGTTGTTCTTTTCCAGCATATACCTAACAAGAATGCTGCTGCTATGCCGGGAGCAAGTACGCTTTGTACATCTTGCAGGTAGTTATACAATACATTGCCGACGCTTCTCATTATTGGTATCCACAGAATTCCAAGAATTACAATTACCACAGTTGCCATTTGACCAATTCTCACGAGAGATTTTTCTGAAGTGTTCGGGCGTAGACGTTTATAGAAGTCGATGGTGAAAAGCATGGCAGATGAGTTAAACAATGATGCCAGTGAACTCATGAGGGCGGCTAGAATACCGCATACGACCAAACCTTTCACTCCTGCAGGCAGAATTTTTGCTACCAATGTCGGGAAGGCAGCATCACTGATTGTTACTCCATTTGCATCAACCGGCAGGAAAGTGCCGCCTGATTTTACGTTCAATGCGTATGCGATCATTCCTGGAATAAGGAAGATGAATACAGGAAGTAGCTTTAGGTAAGCACCAAAGATTGTTCCGCGACGTGCCTCTCTTTCATTTTTTCCGGAAAGAACACGCTGTACGATGTACTGGTCTGTACACCAATACCAAAATCCGATAACAGCAGAGCCGACTAATGCTCCAAGCCAAGGATAATCAGGGTCTTTCAGATTGCGCATCAAATCTGTCATGTGATCTCCATATTCGTTAACAGGCTGTATAGAACATACCTGTAGTACTTGGTCCCAGCCGCCAACTGCTTTCAGGCCTAATACTAAGATTATGAGTGAACCTAATAATAGGATAGGGGTTTGCAGTACAGATGTGTACAACACGCTTTTCATTCCGCCGAAAATAGTGTATAGAGCTGTTATTAATACCAGTCCAATTGCAGCAATCCAGAAAAAGTCAATGCCCCATAGCTCTTTAATGCCGAATACTTGTTGGAAAACAAGTCCACCTGCGTATACCGTAACTGCAACTTTAGTCAAGACATAGCTTATGAGTGATATTACAGATAAAATGGTGCGGCTTTCTTTATTATAACGTTTTTCCAGGAACTCAGGCATTGTGTATACCATACTTCTTGTATAAAAAGGTACAAACACCCATCCAAGAATAAGAATCATCCAACCTTGAATTTCCCAATGTGCCATCGCCATTCCTGAAGATGCTCCGGCTCCGGCAAGTCCGATCAGATGTTCTGAACCAATGTTTGAGGCAAAGATAGATGCACCAATGGCTATCCATGTTGCGTCTCGGCCTCCAAGAAAATAGTCAGCCGAGTCATTGTTCTTTTGATTGATGACCCATACAACTATACCAATCAGTGCCAGGCAAAAGACACCAATTACAATCCAGTCTAATAGTTCCATTTTTTTTGATTAAAATTTTAATAGGTTAATAGTTATTTATTTAATGCTGAATTTGAATATGCAGTGTGAATAGTATTTTTCACCAGGTTTCAAGTTTGCTGTCGGCCATCCTTTTTTGTTTGGAGTGTCCGGATATTTTTGTGTCTCGAGACAGCATGCTGCACGTTTGTTGTATGCAATGCCCTTTTTTCCGTTAATCTTTCCGTTTAAGAAATTACCTGTATATACCTGAATGCCAGGCTCATTCGTGTAGACTTCAAGCATAATGCCTGTCAAGGGTGAATATAGGCTCGCTGCTACTTTGGTATCATCACCTTTACCGTCTTTATATGTATTTAAACACCAGTTATGGTCAAAGCCATTGGCATTCTTTATCTGATCAAATTTGAAATTATTGACATCCTTTCCAATTGCAGTAGGCTTCCTAAAATCCATAGGGGTATTATCTACTTTAGCAATTTCACCTGTTGTCATGTATGTTGAGTCAGAAGGGGTATAATTGTCTGCGTTTATGTACAGAATGCAATTCTCTATATCCTTAGTTGGGTCTCCGTTAAGATTAAAATATGAATGGTTGGTCATATTAATAACGGTTTCTTTGTCTGTTGTTGCTGTATATGTTATGTCCAGACTGTTATTGCTTCTCAATACATATGAAACAGTAGCGGTTACATTTCCGGGGAAATTGTTATCTCCATCTTTAGATAACATTGTTAGTTCTAGTGTCGAGTCATTAGGTTGCTTGGCATCATATACCTGATATTGCCATCCGGATGGACCTCCATGCAGGCAATGTCCATAATTGTTTGTAGGTAGCTGTATGTTTTTTCCTGCTATTTGTAATTTACCTTTATTTATTCTGTTGGCATATCTTCCAATCGCAGCTCCGAAATCACTTGGACTGTTTACTGAATCTGCATATTGTGCTATATTGTCATATCCAAGAACAACATCTGTTTGTTTGCCGTTTTTATCAGGAACAACAAGTGATACAATTCTTCCACCAAAGTTCGTTATACATACTTCCATACCATTTTTGTTGTTTAGGGTATAGAGTTTTACGGCTTTTTGATTTATAGTTGTATCAAAAGCAGCTTCAGACAATCCTGAGATTGTGCTTACGTTGCTGCCGTTTTTAACTCCGCATGCGGATAATAAACAACATGCAAGGCCTAAATTTAAGATGTTAAATTTAATGTTCTTCATGATTTTATATTTTAGATTAATAATGCTTTTTCTGGAAAGCAAATATAAGAGGAATCTGGTAAGGTACAATGATTTTATTCAAAAAAAACCGAAATGGACGTGAATATGTTACCCGATATGTTATTTAGCAGGTAAAATTTCAATCCAATAATCGTCTGGATCATTGATGAAATACAAGCCCATCTCGTTATTTTCGAAACAGATATACCCGAGTTCACGGTGATATTCGCGTATCTCGTCATAATCGCCGGCTACACGGAAACAGAGATGGCTTTCATTGTCTCCCAATTCGTATGCTTCTTTCCGGTCGCGAAGCCAGGTCAGTTCCAACAGAAATCCTGTCTCGTTGTCTGTCAGATAAACCAAGGTGAACGAACCGTCTGTCGCTTCCTTGCGGTGGTGTTCTTTCAAACCAAGCGCTTTTCCATAAAACGCAATACTTCTGTCCAGATCTAGGACATTGATATTAAAATGATCAAATCTGCTCTTTATTTCCATTTTCTCTCTATTTTTTTATTTTCCATTTTCAAATGTCTGTCCCTTCTCCCGGAACGGATATCAACGCATACCGACAACCACGCGATTCCGCGTAAGGTCTGAAAGCAACTACCTCCGCCGGACGATCCCAAAAATGCATCGGTACAAAGATATTGGTTTTGATATGATCTACAAACTGTTGTGCACCGCGCATAAAGTCGGTCCCGATACGCGGATCGACCGGAAACATGGTAGCATCTAGCTTGTCGGTCGCCTTTGCCAAATCATCTAATTCTTTCAGATAATTTTGTTCTGCTTCTGCGACTTCTTCGGGAGTCGATTCGTCTTTCCAGTGCCAGTTATTTAGGTCGCCGGCATGGAAAAGGCGTTTCCCTTCGGCTTCGATCAGGAAGGATATGCCGGAATCTGTTGATCCGAATGCCTTGATCCACAGGTTATGATCTTCATAAGAATCTTCTTTTTTGAGATAGATCGCATCTTCTTTCCCTGCCCGGTTCCTTTTCAAAATATCTTTGCCGAAAAGATAGACGATATCTTTTTTGTATGTTTTCCATCTCAATACCTCCGGATTGAAATGATCCGGATGGAAATGGGATGACAATACATATAATGTACCCGCACGATTCAATAGTTTCTCATGCACGAAACCTTTTTCCGGTGACCTCCCTGTGTCTTTATAATAATCGATCAAAATGGCAAATTCGTCTGCCTCGATGGCAAAACCACTATGGTAGATATAAGTAAGTCTCATATATATTTTCCTTTCTTTTTATAAACAAAACACGGAAGGTCGCATTCTTGTTGTGCAAATCAGCGTTCGTTTGCGTCCGGTCAATGCTGATTACGATATTACAACTTTATTTCCAGTTGCTCCATCATCACCCCTGTCTTTCGGCGTGCATCGGCCACATCCAATCCGCGTGCCAGCAGCACTGCCATACGGCGATGTCCGTGGACTTCCGGTTTACCGAAGAAGCGCATTTGGGTGTCCGGCTGTTCCAAGACCTTATCCAGGTTGCCTAATGAAAGTTGGTTGCTGTCCCCTTCGACCACAACAGCACGCGAAGCGCCTGCACCGTGAAAAGCTATGTTCGGGATCGGTAGGCCTAATATAGCACGGGCATGCAAAGCGAACTGCGAAAGATCCTGCGTGATCATTGTGACCATTCCTGTGTCATGCGGACGGGGAGAGACTTCGCTGAAAATGACATCTTCGCCCTTAACAAACAATTCGACCCCGAAAATACCGCGGCCGCCGAGCGCCTCCGTGATTTTGCCTGCAATTTCGCGTGCCTTTTCTTTGGCAACCGGGTTCATTGCCTGTGGTTGCCAGGATTCACGATAGTCGCCGTCAACCTGTACGTGTCCGACCGGTTCTAGGAATGATGTGCCTCCAATATGACGGACGGTCAACTGGGTGATTTCGTAATCGAAATCGACAAACCCTTCCACAATCACTTTTCCGGCGCCGGCACGTCCGCCTTCCTGTGCATAGTGCCAGGAGCGGTCGATATCTTCTTCTTTACGGATAATGCTTTGTCCGTGTCCGCTCGAGCTCATGATCGGCTTGACGACACATGGCATTCCGATAACTTTGACAGCCTCGATAAATTCTTCTTCTGTCTCGGCAAAACGATAAGGAGAGGTTGGCAAACCCAATTCCTCGGCAGCCAGACGGCGGATGCCTTCGCGATTCATAGTCAACCAGGTGGCACGGGCTGTCGGGATGACATGGAATCCTTCTTTTTCCAGTTCCATCAACGTCTGTGTTGCGATGGCCTCCACTTCGGGAACGATATAATCTGGTTTTTCTTTTTCTACAATCTCGCGCAAAGCGTCTCCGTCCAACATCGATACGACATACGAACGGTGGGCGACTTGCATGGCCGGAGCATCTGCATATTTGTCCAAAGCGATTACTTCCACTCCATAACGCTGTAATTCAATTACAAATTCTTTGCCTAATTCGCCAGAACCGCAGAGCAAAACTTTCGTTGCGGTAGCCGACTTCGGTGTTCCTATTGTTACCATATTTATTGAATGTATTATATTTCTTTTGTTCATAGATGCAAAGGTACAGTAATATTGGCAATTGACAAGTGGTTCTCAATAGGGGATTTCCGAATGGATACAAGTGTAATCTGTTTTCGACATTGTAGAAAATAAAATAGATGCAAATCTGATTAGGTTTCCATGCAGATGTAAATGTCGTTTTCTACAAAGAAATATATACCTATGTGAGGTTAATTTGGGTTAAATATGAGTACCTTGTGATACAAGGTATCTTGGTAAAGCATATATTTGTGGCAGTTAATGACAAAATATTTTTCTATTTATGTAACGATTTTGCAAAATGTTCGTCTAATAGATAAAAGTAACAACAAATATAATGATTCATCTGGAAGGAATTAACAAAACGTATTTTAACGGTGCGCCGTTACATGTTTTGAAAGGCATAGACTTGGATATAGAGAAGGGAGAGATGGTGTCTATTATGGGGGCGTCGGGATCGGGGAAATCCACATTGTTGAATATCTTGGGAATATTGGATACATACGATACGGGCATTTATACCCTGAACGGGCAGTTGATCCGCAATCTGAGCGAAACCCGTGCGGCGGAACTGCGTAACCGGATGATCGGTTTTATCTTCCAATCCTTTAACCTGATTTCATTCAAAAATGCGGTGGAGAACGTAGCGTTGCCCCTGTACTACCAGGGAGTAGGTCGCAAGAAGCGAAACGCTATGGCGTTGGAATATCTGGATATGGTCGGGCTGAAAGACTGGGCGGAACATATGCCGAACGAAATGTCCGGCGGGCAGAAACAGCGTGTTGCTATTGCCCGCGCCCTGATTGCCAGGCCGCAGGTGATCCTGGCGGATGAGCCGACCGGAGCGTTGGACAGCAAGACGACGGTCGAGGTGATGGAGCTGCTCCGGAAAGTAAACCTCGAAGGGCTGACGATGGTGATCGTGACGCACGAACCTTCCGTGGCAGAGGCAACCGACCGCATTATCCGCGTGAAAGACGGTCTGATAGAAACAATAGAAAAAGGATTGGGACATGTTTGACTTTGATAGTTTCCGAGAAATATGGAGTACGATTCAAAAGAATAAACTCCGTACCTTCCTGACCGGCTTTTCCGTAGCATGGGGGATTTTCATGTTGATTGTCCTCTTGGGGGCAGGAAACGGGATGAAGAACGGGATCATGTCGAACTTTCGCAACTTTAGCCTGAATCGGGTGGAGACATGGCCGCGCTACACGAGCAAGCCGTACAAGGGAATGCAGATGAACCGGAGGATCGAATACAAAGATGAAGATCTGATTGCCATCCCTCGCGAAAATCCCGAAGTGGATTTGATCACGGCGAGTATCAGCCGGAGCGATACGCTTTCCTACGGAGACGAATATAACGCCTATTCCCTGAACGGAGTGCACCCTTCGAAGGCGGTGATCGACAATATCGAAATGACGGTTGGAAACGGCCGTTTTATCAATGATATAGATGTGAAGGAAAAAAGGAAGGTGATTGTCCTGAGCCCCCGCATGAAAGAAGTCCTTTTCAAAGGCGAGGACCCGTTGGGCAAATATGTGAATGCCGGAAGTGTCGCATACCAGGTTATCGGTGTCTATAAGGCGGAGGACAACGACAACAACGCGCCGGCCTATATCCCTTTCAGTACGGCGCAGACCTTGTATAACGCCGGCTACGGACTGGATGAGATCATCTTTACGGTGAAAGGTATTTCCACGCAGGAAGAATTTGATGCATTCGAGAAACGTTTCCGCAAGCAAATGGGAGCACGGCACAAGTTCGACCCCGAAGACCGGCGGGCGATCGGTATGTGGAGCACACTCGAAAACTTCATGATGTTGAATGGGATGATGAACGGTATTGCTCTCTTTATCTGGGTGATTGGTATCGGGACACTGACTGCTGGAATCGTGGGTGTGAGCAACATCATGCTAATAACGGTACGTGAGCGGACGAGGGAGTTCGGTATCCGGAAGGCGATAGGAGCGACTCCGTTCTCCATCTTGAAACTGATCATTATCGAATCGATCCTGATCACGGCGGTGTTCGGTTATTTGGGGATGATCTTAGGAATCGGGTTGACGGAAGGAATCAATTCGGTTATGGAGATGATGAATGCCGGAAAGAATGTTTCACAGGATGACATGAGTATCTTCCTGAACCCGACGGTGAACCTCAGTGTGGCGTTGTCTGCTACGGCCTTGATCATCGGAGCAGGTGTGTTGGCAGGCTATTTCCCTGCCCGCAAGGCGGTCAAGATCACGGCGATTGAGGCCATGCGCAATGAATAATTGGTAATTGAAAATAGAAAGATTATGTTCATATTTGATATAGATCGCTGGGTGGAAATATGGGTGACGATCACCCGTAATAAAACCCGTAGCTTGCTGACCGGCTTCGGTGTGTTCTGGGGCATCCTGATGCTGGTGATCCTGTTGGGTTCCGGCAACGGTTTTAAGAATGGCGTGTTGAAGAACGTCGACGGTTTTTCGACGAACTCCGCATTCTTCTTTTCCGAACGGACCGGCGAACCCTACAAAGGGTATAAGAAAGGGCGTTACTGGCAGATGCGCAACCGCGACTTGGAGACGATCCGCCAGCGTGTGAAAGGAGTGCGCTATCTTTCGCCGATGATTATGCAATGGGGCGGACAGAATAATGTAGTGAGAGGACAGAAAGCTGGTACATATAACGTGCGTGGCGTCTATTCTGAATATTTCAATATCGAAACGCAGCATATCTTGGCGGGACGCTTGTTAAATGAAATCGACATGATCGAAAAGCGTAAGGTGTGCCTGATCGGTAATATCGTGTGCGAAGTCCTTTTTGCCCCGGATGAAGATCCGATCGGACAGTATATACGGGTGAATGGCATCTATTACCAGGTAGTCGGTGTGATCAAGCCGAAGCCCCGTGCCCAGATTGGCGGGCGTACGGAGGAAAGCGTAATGATCCCGTTTAAGACGCTCCAGCAGGCTTCCAACCAGGGAGACAAGTTCTGGTTCCTCTGTGCGACGGCCGACGACGGTTATTCCTGTGATAAGATGGTGGAAGACATAAAGACGGTCCTGCGTTCGCAGAACGAAATTTCCCCGACGGACGAACATGCTATCAGCAGCTTTACGATAGCCAAACAGTTCGAAACATTCGATATGTTGTTCACCGGTATTAATATTCTGGTTTGGCTTGTCGGTATCGGAACTCTGCTGGCTGGTATTATTGGGGTTAGTAATATTATGATGGTGACAGTTCGGGAGCGGACACGCGAGATCGGAGTGCGCCGTGCGATTGGTGCGAAGCCTTTCGATATTATATCGCAGATCATGAGTGAGAGCCTGCTGTTGACATCCCTTGCCGGGTTGATCGGGCTTAGCGTGGGGGTATTCCTGCTCGATGTGGTGAACAATGCGATGGCAAGCGGCGGAGATGTGTCTAACGACACGTTTTTTTCCAATCCCGAAATCCATATCGGGACAGCGGTGGCAGCTACCGTAATTCTGCTGTTCAGCGGTCTCCTTGCCGGGTTGATCCCGGCCTGGCGTGCCATGCAGATCAAGGCGATAGATGCTATCAGGGAAGAGTGAATTGGATTTATGATTTATATTTGTGTCTACGTATAAATCATAAATATTTCCATTGTCAATTAATAAAAAAGTATAGTTATGAAGAATCGTATCGTAAAAAAAGTCCTGCGGATCATCTTTTTGGTATTTGTGGGAGTTGCTGTTGTCGGCACTTTCTATTTCTTGTGGAAGAAAGCGCAACCTGTCATTACCCTCTATGAGTTGGTTACCCCTGCACGTGACACGATTGAGACGAAGACCGTGGCGACCGGAAAGGTCGAACCTCGTGATGAAGTCCTTATCAAACCACAAATGTCGGGTATCATCTCCGAATTGCTGAAAGAAGCTGGACAGATGGTGAAAGAAGGGGAGATCATTGCTCGTATCAAGGTTATTCCTGAAATGGTTCAGTTGAATAGTGCCGAATCGCGTGTACGGGTGGCGAAGATCAACCTCGAACAGATCAGTGCTACCTTCAAGCGGGATAAAGAGTTGCATAAACAGGGGGTTATCTCCAAAGAAGATTACGAAACATCTCTTGCCAACTATAAAAAGGCGCAGGAAGAGGCAGAGAACGCTCAGGATGCTCTTGAGATTATCCGTGAAGGTATCTCTAAACGGTCTGCCGCTTCCAGTACGACACAGGTTCGTTCTACTATCACCGGTATGATCTTGGATGTGCCTATCAAGGTCGGTAACTCGGTGATCCAATCGAATACTTTCAACGACGGTACGACGATCGCTACTGTTGCCGATATGAGCAATATGATCTTTAGGGGGAAAGTAGACGAGACGGAAGTCGGCCGTATCCATGAAGGGATGCCGATCAAATTGACGGTTGGCGCTATGGAAAGCCGCACGTTTGATGCTGAACTGGAGTATGTGGCTCCTAAGGGAGTGGAAGAGAACGGGGCTGTGCTGTTTGAGGTGAAGGCAGCCGTACATATGCCAGGCGATGCCTTTATCCGTGCCGGCTACAGTGCCAACGCCGAGATTGTGTTGAAGCGTGCGGAGAATGTATTGTCCGTACCCGAAAGCTGTGTCGAGTTTAGCGGTGATTCTACTTTCGTACAAGTAGTAAAAGCGGAAAAGCCAGAACAAGTGTTTGAGAAACGGGCTGTCAAAGTAGGCTTGTCCGATGGCATTAAGATCGAGATAAAGGAAGGTCTCGCCGAAAACGAAAAGGTACGCGGGGCGATTGTCAATCCGAATAAGAAATAATTGTAAACAGTAAAATGATGAGAAAACGATTAATAATCGCTACGGCTTTATTTCTTTCCGGTTCTTTGGCTCGGGGACAGGAACCTGCCAAACAATGGTCTCTGGAAGAATGTATCCGCTATGCGATCGAACATAACATCGAACTGAAGCAGAGAGAGCAGGACCAGGAAAGCCGGAAAGTGGAATTGAACACCAGCAAATTCAGTTGGTTGCCCGATCTGAATGCCAATATCGGACAGAACTTCGACTTCGGGCGTTCTCCTTCCAAATCAGGTGTGATTGTGGATCAGAACTCGGCTAATACTTCGGCATCTGTCTCTTTGAGCATGCCGATATTCGATGGCTTGCGTATTCCCAACGATATCGCTGCCCGTAAGCTGGACTTGAAAGCGGCTGTCGAGACTTTGAATAAGGCGAAGGAAGACTTGTCGATTAATGTTGCTTCCTACTATTTGCAGGTTTTGTATAATAAGGAAGTCCAAAAGATTGCCGAGTTGCAGGTTGCGCTGAGCAATGAGCAGGTCGTGAAAACCGAAGCATTGGTAAAGAACGGGAAGGTTCCCCTTTCCCAGTTATACGATATGAAAGCGCAGCTAGCGAAGGACGAAGTCTCGCTGACCGAAGCGCGTAACAATGTGAAACTGGCATTGCTCGACTTGACGCAAAGTCTCGAACTGGAACGCGACGGTGAAAATTTCGATATCGTAGTCCCTGAAATAGAAGATGCGGTTGAACAGTATATGGGCAGCATCCTTCCTCCGGACAATGTCTATGATCATGCTGTCGCTTTCAAGCCGCAGATCAAGGAGCAGGAATTTCTCTTGGAAAGCCAGAAGAAAATGCTGAAAGTGGCTCGGGCAGGTTATTATCCGAAACTGAATTTCGGCGCCAGCTACAGCAACGGCTATTACCATTATTCCGGTGATGGCGAATATACGAATCTTCCTTTTAGCGACCAGTTGAAGAATAACGGGCGTAAGACGATCGGGTTCAGCTTGAGTATCCCGCTGTTCAACCGCTTTCAGGTTCGTAACAGTGTCCGCTCCGCCCGTATCAATATCCGGAACCGGGAGTTGATGATGGAGAATACGAAGAAGGTGTTGTATAAAGAAATCCAGCAAGCCTACTACAATGCGACTGCTGCCCAGGAGAAATATACCGCATCCGACAAATCTGTCCTCGCTAGCAAGGAGGCTTTCTCTTATGCCGAAGACCGTTATGCCGCCGGTAAGAGTACGGTTTTTGAATACAGCGAAGCCAAAACGAAGTATGCCCAGAGCTTGTCCGAACAGGCTCAGGCCAAGTATGACTTCATTTTCCGCACCAAAATCTTGGACTTCTATAACGGCACACCAATAACACTATAACATATTTAGGTTAGACACATTTGTTTAAGAAAAAGAAGGTCTCTGCGATGGAAACCTTCTTTTTGTTCTTATATTTGTCCGAGAGATTATGATTTACAATTCAAGGACCATGAAAGTATAATCGTTTAATGGAGTGGATCTAATATTAATACCTAGAAAAACATATTATGAATGCAAGATTTGTGACATTAGTTTTGCTGCTATTCGTTTGGCTGGAGGGGGACAGCGTTTGGGCCCAATATCTTCCCAAACTTTATCAGGTTTTCTCTCCCGACAAAAAGTTGAAGATGGCTATTCAGCGACATAACGACGGTTTGCTGACCTACACTTTTGCAGCTAATAGAGAAATATTGATCAAAGAATCTCCGCTGGGTTTCAAATTGGAATCACAGGAGACGGTTCCTTCTTCCGGTTGGAAAATAGAGAAAGTATCCGACCGGAAAGTACGGGATGAATGGAAACCGCTTTGGGGTAAACGGGCTGTGGTTGAAGATCATTTTAATGAATTGGTGATCGATTTGGTGAATCCGGCCGGACAACCGGAGCGGATGCAGTTGGTTGTCCGTGGATATAATGACGGCTTTGCATTCTGTTATAAAATACCGGATGGAAAAGGACCGTGTGTAAATGTGCAGTCCGAATTGACGGCCTATAACTTTGCAGGAGATTATACGGCATGGTTCTATAATGGCGAAAATCATAATATAGGACCCGAAAAGTTGACGGAAACAGATGGAACCCGTTTGCCGGTGATGACCGTGAAGGCGGGTGATAAACATTATATGGCAATCCATGAAGCCTGCCTGGAAACAGGAGCACCTCTTGTTTTACAATCTAAGGGGGGGGAATCGCTCTTTTCGGTCGCTTCCAAGCCGACCAGTCTGTCGCCGGGATATACATCAGCCTGGCGTGTCGTTTTGTATGGGACGACACCTGGCGTGTTGACCGATTCCCATTTGTTGGAGTTGCTGAATCCGGATCCCGACTCTCGTTATGATTTTTCGTGGGTGAAACCGGGGTTGGCTGTCTGGGACTGGCGTATCAACGGAGCTGTGTGGGATGGATTTACATACGGGATGTCTTATCCTTCCTGGGTACGAATGGTCGATTTCGCTGCCGAGCAGGGTTTCAAATACCTGGTGTTGGATGCCAATTGGTATGGACCGGAATTCGAATCGGATTCCGATCCGGTTAAAGGAGAAAAAGCGCAGGATGTGCAACGGCTGTTGAAATATGGAAAAGAGAAAGGTGTCGGAATCTGGCTTTATCTGAATGATGTCGGAGGTCGGAAATATCCGATAGAAAAGACCTTGAAACAGTATGGGGATTGGGGAGCAGCCGGGGTTAAATACGGTTTTATGAGCGGAACACAAGAAGAAAAGAACCGGTGGACGAAAAAGATCACGGAGCTTTGTGCTCAAAATCACTTGTTGGTCGATTTCCATGACGGTCCGGTTCATCCATACGGACAAATGCGTACTTGGCCGAACGCTGTGACACGCGAATATTGCCATGCCCAGTTGGACGGACATCATGTGTTCGAGCCTAAAACATTTGTGACGACCGTTTTCGTCAATATGGTTGCCGGTCCGATCGATATGAACAACGGAATGTTTGACCTTCGCCAAGGGCATACGACACGTGTGGACGAGAGTCAGCCGGTTCCTTCCACACTGGTTTCGGAAGCTGCCCGTACGTTGATTGCTTTTTCTGGCGTGACTATTTTGCCGGATATTCCAGAATACTACCGGAAGTACCCGGCTTTGTTGAACTTCCTGTCTGCCCAGAAGATGCCGTGGAAAGAGAGCCGTACCCTGGCCGGTGAAATCGGGGAGTATATCGTGATGATGCGTGAAACGGAGGATGCCTACTTAGTCGGTGCGGCCACGAATGAGTCCGGAAGGACGATAGATCTGCCTCTTTCTTTCTTGGAAAAAGGAAAATATACTGTTGAAGTCATCGAAGACGGCGACGATGCTCACTATCTGACAAACCGGGAAAGCTTGAAAGTTACGACTCGGCAACTGACAAACAATGATAAACTGACATTGAAGTTGGCTCCGGGCGGTGGTGCGTGTCTTGTTATTAAGAAAACTCCGTCCATGCGTGTTGGTGAGCAAGCGGCTTTTCCGCTTGTCAGCCCTTCCGGGAAAATTGGTCGAAAATAATTACTTCGTTCTTAACTTGAACGAACCTAATCAGATTGCGAACACTAGCTGGATCAAGCCCGGACAGGTAATTCGTGAAGTTACATTGACAACGGCTGGCAGTATGGCTTGTATTGATTTTGCAGCAGAAAACAATATAGCCTATGTACTGTTTGATGCCGGTTGGTATGGGGCGGAAGAAGACGTAAAATCGGATGCGACTACCGTTACGATTGATCCGGCCCGTTCGAAGGGCCCGCTCGATTTGCCTAAAGTAATAGAATATGCCGATTCAAAAGGTGTTGGCATATTGGTATATGTGAATAAAAAGGCACTGCATCAGCAACTGGATGAAATTCTGCCTTTATATAAGAAATGGGGGATCAAAGGTGTAAAATATGGTTTTGTGAATGTGGGCGACCAATACGCTACGGCATGGTTGCATCAGGCAGTACGCAAAGCCGCCAAATATGGATTGATGGTTGATATCCACGATGAGTATCGTTTGACAGGCTATTCGCGCACGTATCCGAATTTACTGACTCAGGAAGGTATCCGTGGCGACGAAGAAAGTCCGTCGCTGGACCAGGCCATCTATACATTATATAATCGCATGATCTGCGGAGCGGGTGACTATACCAATTGTTATTTTGCGGAAAGAGTCACGGAAAAGATGGGCGGACGTGCTGCCCAGTTAGCTAAATTAGTCGCTATTTACAGTCCCTGGCAGTTTGTCTATTGGTATGACCGTCCCGAAAAATCACCGAGACGCGCCGGTGGTGCAGGCTCTGCCGAGTCTGTGATCAAAACAGATGCTGCAACCCGTTTCTATAATTCTATTCCGACCGTATGGGACGAAACTCGCTTCCTGGAGGGAGAAATGGGAAAATATGCTGTGGTCGCCCGCCGTTCGGGTTCCGATTGGTATGTAAGCATGTTGAATGCCGGAGACAAAAAACAAATCTCCTTACCCATTGATTTTCTGAAAAACAGAAAGGGCTATACCGCCACACTCTATTACCAGGCTTCCGAGGAGAAAAAGGATGTCGTCGATGCCAAGAAAATCAGGTTGGAGAACCGCAATGAGGTTATCATTGATTTGGTCGGGAATAGCGGATGTGTGCTGCATTTTTCGATTCTTAATTTCCAATAGATTTATTTCAAATCACGTGGTAAGCCGGAGGGAATGTTCCTTCTCCGGCTTTCTTTTTATTTATCTGTTATCGGCTTCTTTTTTCCGATAAGAGGAAGGAGATATTCCCATAACTTTGGTAAAGACACGGGAGAAATAGGCCTGCTCCTCGAATCCGAGCCGCATCGCAATTTCGTTCAGTTTCATATCCGTAAGTTCGATATACTGACAGGCTTTCTGTATTTTTAGGCGTGTAAAGTAATTGATGGGGGAAGTACCCGTTTCTTTCTGGAATAAGGTGGAAAAGTGAGATTCCGAATATTTGAAATATTCCGCTAAATCTTTTAAGGTCAGATTGGTTTCCACGTGTTCTTGTAAGTAATAGATAACTCGCATCGAGAATGAATTTTCTTTGTGGGTCGGAAGATCGATATGGCGGAACTGTTCCTGAAAAATGAAAGTTGAGAGAAACGTATATAAGCACATGGATGAATAAGCCAGATATTCTTTTATGTAACCTTTGGCAAAACTACTGTATATCTCTTCGAATAGACGGATGCGGACGAGTTGCCGTACATGTTCGTCTGCTAATATTTCTTGAGGAGCGGGGTTGGGAGAAAGGAATGATTCGGTTAGCTTACCACAGAAATGAATCCAATAGATTGTCCAAGGATCATGGCTGTCCGCCTCAAATGAATAAGGGACATGGGGAGGTACGATGATATACTGATTTTTCTGTACGGGACTTCTCCCGCCGGGCCTTTTACCTATATGGAGAACAGTCCGGTTTCTTATAAACCGACCGGTTTTATCGGAGGGGCGGGACATGGTTGTATCTTTACGGCCGGTAGTGAGAACTATTGGAAAGCCGCGACCAATTCAATTTCCGTCCGGCATATGTTTGAACGCAGGGTCTCTTTCTATCCGTCCGGCTTTGATAAAGATGGCTATTTGTTTACGAACACCTATTTAGGAGATTACCCGATGTTCCTGCCCGGAGGAAAGGAACAGATCGCCGGTGAATATCAACCCGGGTGGATGTTGCTTTCGTATGGAAAAAAAGTGAGCGTATCTTCTTCGCTGGAAGGTTATCCGGCAGAAAATATAGTGGATGAGGACGCCCGTACGGCTTGGGTCGCCCAATCGAACCGTGACATGGAGTGGGCACAAGTAGATTTGCAACGGCTTTCGTCTATCCATGCTATTCAGGTGAATTTCGATGAATACGGGGCTAATCAAAAAGGTGCTGTCTCCGGAGTTTACCAGAGCTATCTGATTTACGCTTCGGTAAATGGCGAAGATTGGTCTTTGGTGGTGGACTATGGTACAAAGAAAACAGACACTCCTCATGATTATATCGAATTTGAAGAACCGTTCAAAGCCCGGTATATCAAGTTGCAAAACAAGGAGTATATGGTGTCGGAAAATTTTTCCGTACGCGATTTGAGAATTTTTGGAAAAGGTCAGGGGAGTACTCCGCGTGCCGTAAATGATTTCACGGTGGAAAGGGATGAGGCCGATCCATGCAAGGCGCGTCTTTGTTGGGAGGCTGTTCCGGATGCTCAGGGGTATATTGTCCGCTACGGAATAGCCGGAGACAAGTTGTATAATAATTTCCAGGTGATGGGAGAAAATACATTGGAAATCGGAAGTCTGAATAAAGGGGTTGCTTATTACTTTACGATAGATGCCTATAATGAGAACGGTATTACTCGGACTTCCCGGATAAAAGTTTGCCGTTAATCAACAGACTTCTTTTTACCTCTTCAGCTTTCCCACAAACATCAGGTTATTGTCGTTCTCATGGAGCGTAGTGGCCAATTCTTTCAGTTGGGCTTTCGCTTCGGGAGGACATTTGCCGGAGGAGAGATGGGCTTCGATCATTTCCTGAAGTGCAGCCGGTTCGACATTGAAAATGAGTCTGCCCTTGTTGAAGCGGTTGTTCGGATTGGGAATCGGGAGATTCCCGTAGAAGTCGTTGACCAGGTGATATTGGGAAGATGACATTTTCATCTTATCTACCAGTATGTCTCCTCCGGGTGTGAACAGGCCTTTATCCCAAGTGTAGTAGTGGATGAGGATATGGTTGGGCAGTTCCGTGTAGATATGGATAGGTTTTTGGGCAAAACCGGGGAAGTTCATCGTGAAACGGGGGATCAGCTTGTTTGCTTCCGTATCGTATGTGAAAGTCGTGTCGATGCCGGTATAAAAGAAGTCGAATATTCCGGTATTCCGGTAGGAAAATATCTCATTGTCGAAATTTCCTGCCAACATATAGTCGAGTGCCGGTATTTGTGATAGGATGTTCCCGTTCGTGTCCATCCGGAAAGCGATCGGCGTCCCTTCTTCAAAAGGCATGTGTACGACCGAGAGCGTACCGTCGGCATTGACCTCGATTTTCGGTTTGTTGATTTGTCCGGGAAGATTGATATCTTTTATCCATTTCCCGTCAAGGCCGTACATCATGATTTTCTTCCCATAAAAGAGAGAGAGGAATATATGGCCGCCTCGTTCGTCGATACTCCCGTCGTAGATAGTCACCGGATACTCGCCCGGTCCGTTTCCCATTGCACCTATGTTGCAGAGGAATTTTCCGTCCTTGTCGTATAGCTTGACCACGTTGGATTGCTGCCGTACGCAAATGTAGTTATCGCTCACCTCGATCCACCAGGCCTTGAACAGGGCCTCGTCGGAGGTTTCAAAACGCACGATCCGGCAATCTTCGACCAGTTCGCTAAGTGGGATATCAATCGTATCGCCTGCCGCTTTCAGGTCGCAGATGTAAAGCGGGCCGTCCGGGTTTTCGATTATCCTGACACTGCCGTCGTCAGTTACCAACGATTTCGGAACGGAGGAATTACAACTTGCAAGGCTTGCCAGAAGGAAAACGATAGCGGGAAGGAATGCTTTTGTTTTCATATTCACGTAGATTTAAGTGATTATAAAAACAAAAGTATGAATAATTCGTAGATACGAACTATTCATACTTATATAATAATTAAATGATTAATGTAAATTAACGGATGAACAACAGTTCCCTATATTTCGGCAGCGGCCACATCTGGTTATCGACCATCAGCTCCAGGTCGTCGATGTGGCTACGGATTTCGTCCAGATAGGGAGCGACGGTATCATGGTAAGCGATCGCTTTGGTACGCAAATCCGTGATACGGTTTGCTTTTTTGCGGGCTTCCACCATTTCGTCCACCATGCGAGTGACGGAACAGATATGTCCGGCAATCTTGCGAACCAGGCGTCGGGGCTCTTCCGACATATCGTCATATTCCGGATATCCGCCGAAAGTCTCTTTCAGTTTGGCGATGTTGTCCAATAGCAATGACTGGTAGCGGACGGCAACCGGGATGATATGGTTGAGCGATAGGTCGCCAAGGACACGAGCTTCGATCTGTACCTTTTTGATATAGATTTCCCATTTCACTTCGTTGCGGGCTTCCAATTCCTTTTCGCTCAGTACACCCGTTTCCTTGAACATCCGGATAACTTCCGGTTTCAGGTAAGCATCGTATTGTAACGGAACGCTGTTTTCGCAATCCAGGCCGCGGCGGGCAGCTTCTTCCTTCCATTCGTCGCCGTAGCCGTTCCCGTCGAAACGGATCGGTTTGGATTCCTTGATATAGGCTTTCAGCACTTCGAAGATGGCGGCCTCCTTGCTCTTACCTTCGGCACGCAAGGCTTCGACATCCTGTTTGAACTGGCGGAGCTGGTAGGCTACGGCAGAGTTCAGTGCCAACATCGCTGAACCGCAGTTGGCCGACGATCCCAATGCACGGAATTCGAAACGGTTTCCGGTGAAAGCAAAAGGAGAGGTGCGGTTACGGTCCGTATTGTCTAACAGCAGTTCAGGGATCTGTCCGAAGCCGAGATGCAGGCGTTTCTTGTCGTCCACCTCGATAGCGTCTTCGATGGAACAGTTCTCGAACTTGTCCAGAATTTCGGTGATCTGTGTTCCTAAGAAGGATGAGATGATGGCGGGAGGCGCTTCGTTGGCGCCCAGGCGGTGCGCGTTGGTAGCCGAAGCGATACTGGCTTTCAGCAAGGCGTTGTATTTATAAACGGCCATCAGCGAGTTGACCACGAATGTGATGAAACGCAGGTTGTCTTCCCGGTCCTTTCCCGGAGAGAAGAGGTTGATGCCCGTATCGGTTCCCATCGACCAGTTGCAGTGCTTGCCCGAACCGTTCACACCCATAAAAGGCTTTTCGTGGAGCAGCACGCGGAAGTTGTGGCGGCGGGAAACACGTTTCATCACCGACATCAACAACTGGTTATGGTCGTTGGCGAGGTTGCATTCCTCGTAAATAGGCGCTAGCTCGAACTGGTTCGGGGCAACCTCGTTATGGCGTGTCTTGACCGGGATGCCCAACTTGTAGCATTCAGTTTCCAGGTCTTTCATAAACTCCTGTACACGGGAGGGAATGGCTCCGAAATAGTGGTCGTCCAATTGCTGGTTCTTCGCGCTTTCGTGTCCCAACAGGGTACGTTCCGTCAGCGACAGGTCGGGACGGGCGGAATAGAGGTCTTCGTCTACCAGGAAATACTCCTGTTCCCAGCCTAAATAGGTGATGACTTTATTGACGTCTTCGTTGAAATAATGGCAGACATCTTTGGCTGCCTTGTTCAAGGCTTCGATGGAGCGGATCAGCGGGGTCTTGTAGTCCAGCGCTTCACCGGTATAGGCGATGAATACGGTCGGGATACACAAGGTGTCGTCTACGATAAACGCAGGTGAGGAGGGGTCCCAGGCCGAATAGCCGCGGGCTTCGAACGTGTTGCGCAATCCGCCGTTGGGGAAGCTGGATGCGTCCGGCTCCTGTTGTGCGAGCAGCTTGCCGCTGAATTCTTCGATCATGCCGCCGCCGCCGTCATGTTCGACGAATGCGTCGTGCTTTTCGGCTGTCCCGTCGGTAAGAGGCTGGAACCAGTGTGTGTAATGTGTGACTCCTTTTTCCAGTGCCCACATGCGCATGCCGGCAGCCACATGATTGGCTATTTCGCGGTCGATAGGGGTTCCGTTGTCGATGGCATGGGTCAGGGCTTTGTAGGTTTCCTTGGAGAGATACTTTTGCATTGCCTTCCGGTTGAAGACGTTCTCACCATAATATTCGGATACTTTCTGATTGGGAGTAATGGCTTCCACTGCCTTTCGGTTGGATGCTTTCTCCACTGCATTGAAGCGTGAGATTGACATACAGATTGTTTTTATGTTATACCGGCTGCAAAGATACATGCAATTCTCCATGAATGCTTTCATCCGGTAGTTAAAAATAGATGAGTAGGAAACGATTTGTCCCGGCGCATCCCGTTCGGCAATGCACCAGCTTCTCTAAAGCTATGCATTAGGTTGCGTAACCCATAGCTTTAGCCTTCATAAAGCATAGCTTTACGGTAGCCTTTTTGGGGTGTCTGTCCTTTCGAATGAGGGCGTAAATGAAGATTCAAACATTTCATCGCGTGGGATAAATAAAAAAGGTGTATTAAGAAATGCTATTATTGATTATCAGTGATTTATGGTGATAGGTGATAGGTAAACCCCCGTTTCTGTAAAAGTTTAGGAAAAATGAATTAAAAAACGCCGCCTTTAAGGTGACGTTTTTTAATTCAAACTCAGAAAAGTTTTACAAAAAGGCCTTTTCACCTATCACCTATCACCTATCACCTATCACCCGATCAGAACAAACTCCAGGCTACTGTCAATCCTGCCATGACGATCGCTACCATGCTCATCAGCTTGATCAGGATGTTGAGGCTGGGACCGGAGGTGGCTTTGAACGGGTCGCCGACCGTATCGCCTACGACTGTCGCCTTATGGGCTTCGCTGCCCTTGCCGCCGTGGTTTCCTTCTTCGATATGTTTCTTGGCGTTGTCCCAGGCGCCTCCCGAATTGGCCATGAAGATCGCCAGTACGAACCCGGTGCTCAGGCCGCCGATCAGCAGTCCGACCACTCCTGTCACTCCGAATATCAGACCGGTGAGGATCGGTGCGATGATGGCTAACAGGGAAGGGGTCACCATCTCGTGCTGCGCCCCTTTTGTCGAGATGGCCACGCAACGGGCGTAATCGGGTTCGGCTTTTCCTGTTAGTATTCCGGGGATTTCACGGAACTGGCGGCGTACTTCCTCCACCATGTGTCCGGCTGCCCGTCCGACTGCATTCATTGTCAACCCGCAGAACATGAAAGCCATCATGGAGCCGAGGAACATCCCTGCCAACACCTTCGGGTTCATAAGTGTGACATCATAATAGATCATAAAGTCGGAGAAAGAGGCTTTTGATACCTCGATGGCTTTGCCGTCGGAAAATGTCAGGACTGTTTCGCCCAACCGGAGCAAGCCTATTTTAATCTCTTCCACGTAAGAAGCCAGCAAAGCCAAGCCAGTCAAGGCTGCCGAGCCGATCGCAAACCCTTTGCCTGTTGCGGCGGTCGTGTTGCCTAAGGAGTCGAGCGCATCCGTACGTTTGCGTACTTCCTTGCCCAAGCCGGACATTTCCGCATTGCCGCCGGCATTGTCGGCAATCGGCCCGTAAGCGTCCGTAGCCAAAGTGATCCCTAATGTCGAGAGCATCCCGACGGCGGCGATGCCGATGCCGTACAACCCCATCCCTACATTGTTGAAATCGAAGCCGGAAGCAAAAAGGAACGAACAGATGATCCCGGCTACTACGGCCAGTACCGGAATGGCGGTCGATAGCATGCCAAGCCCCAAGCCGGAGATAATCACCGTTGCCGGTCCGGTCAGTCCGGCCTCTGAAACCCGCTGGGTGGGCTTATAAGACTGGGAAGTATAGTATTCCGTCGATTGGCCGATCACGATCCCTACCAACAATCCGATTATAACCGAACAACTGATCCAGAACCAATTGTCCAACTCTAACAAATAAAGAATGCCGAAAGTGGAGAGGGCGATCAACACGGAACTTAGGTTTGTCCCTATGGCAAGCGCTTTCAGCAGCTCACGTATAGTCGCATTTTCCTTCGTGCGGACGGCGAAGATGCCGATGATCGACAATACGATCCCGACCGCGGCGATCAGCATCGGCGCCACGACCGCCTTGTATTGCATCTCTACGTCGCCGGACGCCACGAATGCGGCAGCACCCAATGCGGAGGTTGCCAGAATGGAACTGCAATATGATTCGTACAAATCCGCCCCCATGCCGGCCACATCTCCGACGTTGTCTCCCACATTGTCGGCAATGGTTGCCGGGTTGCGCGGGTCGTCTTCGGGGATGCCGGCTTCGACTTTGCCGACCAGGTCGGCTCCGACATCGGCTGCTTTTGTGTAGATACCACCGCCGACACGGGCGAAGAGTGCCTGTGTGGAAGCTCCCATACCGAAGGTCAGCATGGTGGTGGTTATGATGGTCAGTTTGTGTGTGGCATCCATCGTTTCTGCCGGAATGCAGATATTCAATAATATGTACCAGAACGAAATGTCCAGCAAGCCGAGGCCGACGACAACCAGCCCCATTACGGCACCGCTCCTGAAAGCAACCTGCAAGCCGCTATTCAAAGACGACCGGGCGGCATTGGCGGTACGGGCGGAAGCATAAGTAGCCGTCTTCATCCCTAAGAATCCGGCAAGGCCAGAGAAGAAACCGCCGGTCAGGAAAGCGATCGGAACCCATTCGTTTTGTACTCCGAATCCATACGCCATGATGGAGAACAAAACCACCAGGGCGAGAAACACCGAAGCGACAACCTTGTATTGTTGTTTCAGGTATGACATAGCCCCTTTGCGTACGTGCCGGGCTATTTTTGCCATTAACTCCGTCCCTTCACTCTCTTTCATCATCTGCCTGAAGAAGAACCAAGCAAATACCAGTGCCAGGATGGAGGCTACCGGTATGATCCAAAAAATAGGTGTAATCATAGCAATGAGATTTAAAATTAATACGAATTTAATCGTTTTGACACTTAGCGTCTTACGATCCTTTATTGTTCATCTGTAAATATAACAAAAATAAAGAAGTAGAGAAACTTTTTCGTAAATAATAATGTTTCATTCTAAAAAAAACAGCATATTTGTCACAGAATAAGAATGAAAACGCAAATGACGGAAGAAACGAATCATAAGACCTGTAAATTAGGCTTGGCTCTGAGCGGAGGAGGAGCGAAAGGTTTCGCTCATATCGGAGTTTTTAGATTACTGGAAGAATGCGGTCTGAAGCCGGATATCATCGTTGGTACGAGTGTCGGTTCGTTGATGGGTGCTTTGTTTGCCGATGGCTATACGTCCGACGAAATTAAAGAACTCTTTACCGGACGTGAGTTTTCCGAATTCGCCCAGTTGCAAATCCCGAAATCTGGATTGTTCGACAGCAAGCGGTTCCGTTATTTCCTTCGTCGTCATTTGAGGGCTAAAACGTTTGAAGAGCTGAAAACTCCTTTGGTTGTCGTGGCGACCGATCTTGACAATGGCGAGAGCCATGAGTTTCGTAGCGGCCCCATCGTAGAGGCGGTGACCGCTTCCTGTAGTATTCCGATTATCTTTAGCCCGGTCGTGATAAACGGAGTGCATTATGTTGACGGAGGTCTTTTCCATAATTTCCCGGTTTCGATCATCCGTGAAGAGTGTGAGCGTATCATCGGTGTGAATGTCAGTCCCCTTGTCCCGCAAAAGTACAAGCAGACGATTTTCCATATCGCGGAACGTTCCTACCACTATATGTTCCGGGCAAACACGTTGGAGGACCGCGAGATGTGCGATGTCCTGATCGAGGCGGAGGAGTTCGGTATGTATAAGACATTCGATCTGGAAAATGTGGATGAGATCGCGGGTATCGGATATGCTGCGGCGATCCGGGCATTCGAGGTCGTGATAAAAGAAAATAAATATGAAACCTTGGTGAACGCTATTATGGCAAGAAGAAACAACGCCTTGATGCCATAGTTTTTTCCGGAAGTTCCGGTGTTCACCCCAAATATTAACTAAGTTGGCAAATAACGCGATGAAACAGGCAAATAAGATGGTAATATATCAGGTCTTTCCACGTTGGTTTGGAAATATGAAATCATCCCTGGTGAAGAATGGAAGTAAAGTTGAAAACGGAGTAGGAAAGTTTTCGGACTTTACGCCGGTTGCTTTGTCCAAGATTAAGGAGTTGGGAACCACCCATATCTGGTATACCGGAGTGATCGAACATGCAACGAATACTGATTATACGGCTTACCAGATACGAAGAGACCATGCGGCAGTCGTAAAGGGGAATGCCGGCTCGCCTTATGCGATCAAAGATTATTATGATATAGACCCGGACCTGGCCGATAATGTGCCTGACCGTATGAAAGAATTCGAATCGCTGGTCAGAAGGACGCATGAAGCCGGAATGAAAGTAATCATCGATTTCGTACCTAATCATGTGGCCCGCCAGTATTATTCGGATGCCAAGATAGCATATGTGGAAGACTTGGGGCAAAAAGACAATACTTCGAAAGCTTTCGATCCTAATAATAATTTCTATTATATACCGGGGCAGACTTTGTGCCTGCAATTCGGTGCTCAGCAGGAAGATTTTGAATATAGTGAATTTCCGGCGAAAGTCACGGGGAATGATTGCTTCAGTACCTGTCCCGGACAAAACGACTGGTATGAGACGGTCAAGTTGAATTATGGTGTTGATTATGTGAACGGCCGTACCCTGCATTTTGATCCGGTTCCCAATACATGGGCGAAGATGCTGGATATCCTGCTTTTCTGGGCGGAAAAAGGGATAGACGGTTTCCGGTGCGATATGGCGGAAATGGTTCCGGTTGAATTCTGGAACTGGGTGATCCCGAAGGTGAAACAGGCTTATGATGTTTGTTTTATTGCCGAAGTTTATAATCCGGCAGAATATCGCAATTATATCTGGAACGGACATTTTGATTATTTGTATGATAAGGTCGGACTGTACGATACGGTACGGGCGGTCATGTGTAACCAGGCTCCGGCAAGCAATATCTCCGGATGCTGGCAGTCACTCGAAGGCATCCAGCATAATATGTTGAACTTCCTTGAAAACCATGACGAGCAGCGTATCGCTTCTTACTTCTTTGCCGGTGATCCGCGTCCGGGAATTCCGGGGATGATCGTGTCGGCTATGATGAATACCAATCCGGTGATGATCTACAGCGGACAGGAGTTAGGAGAGCCGGGAATGGACGATGAAGGGTTCAGCGGACGTGATGGGCGCACGACGATTTTTGATTACTGGAGTCTTGCCAGCTTGCGTAACTGGATAAACGAGGGAGCTTTCGATGGCGGCAAACTGACTGCCGAACAACGGCAGTTGCGCGAGGTGTATGCAAAGATCTTGAATATATCAAAGTCCGAACGGGTTATCACGGAAGGAGTTTTCTATGATTTGATGTATGCAAACCTGAGCAATCCGTATTTTAATTCACACCGTCAATTCGTGTTCATGCGTAAATATCAGAATGAAGTGTTGTTAGTGGTGGTCAACTTTGACAAGGCAGAGCAGACGGTACGCATCCAAATTCCTGACGAGGCATTCAAGGCACTTGATTTCGGGGACAACAAAGCTGCCGTACAGACCGATCTGATGACTGGAGAGAACTGTATCAGCACATTGACGGCTGCTTGGCCCTATCAGGTCGTTATACCTGCTTATTCCGGTCGTTTACTGAAGTTTACATATTGATTTATGATTTATGGTTTGTGATTTATGATCTGCTCTGACCGATGTGTTTGGTAATAAATCATAAATCATAAATCATAAATCATAATTGTTTTGTACCTTTGCACTCACAATTCAAATCTATTTACTTAAGATAAA
>OLIV01000371.1_pt1 | contig 29724 bp, 27 predicted proteins | sample 1601411 | NCBI WGS metagenome assembly OLIV01 (sample SAMN03922450, study PRJEB24848) | human gut metagenome | isolation source: stool sample | host: Homo sapiens | place: Germany | collected 2009-11 | reverse complement strand
TCTTGATTGGCTGGATGGGAATGCCAGAGAGTGATTATAATAATGACAAAACAGTAAAGAATGGATGGCAGCATGCATTATCATTACCGAGAGAACTATATGTAACAGAAGAAGGTAAATTAGCACAGAAACCATTAGAAGAATTAAAAAAGCTACGTACTAATGAAAAAAAGATGGAATTCAACAACGAGTTGAGTGTTTCAACTTCATGTAGATTTTGAAGTCAGCAGAGATTTTGTATTAAAGCTACGAGAAAGTGCAGAGTTAAGATATGAAGAAGGAATTTTAACACTGGATATAACTAGCTGTGGTTCTGGACGAAAGCATAGAGGAATTGCTATTAAAACAATTGAGGATATCAGAATCTTCTCAGATTCCTCAAGTTTAGAAATTTTTGTGAATAGAGGAGAAGTAGTATTTACAACAAGAATATATGATTCTATGGAGGAATTGTCTTGTGAATTAAAAGGCGAGTACTTGAGTGGAGTTCTAAAATACTATGATCTTACTATAGAGAAATAGGTACAACTAAATACATATTATGTATCATGAAAAGATTAGTTGTTTCTGAATGCTTCTTCTGGATTTTTATACAATTAGACAAATAATACATTCGCTTAGACGCGGTACAGTTTAATGTGTATTGCGTCTTTTATATTGAGGAAAAATTCAACATGCAGGCAAAGCTCTTATTTCTTTGGGCGGTATGAAAGAAAGATCCACAAATCAGCAACGCTCTGAAACAGGTCGATTTGAAGAAGGGAAAGAGCCAAGCATATGATTACGTAAAGAAGATGCAGTCATACGCAAAAGAGCTCTACAATAAGAATTATCGTTAATGACGTGCAGCGGCCGGAAGCCTTCTCCAGCCGCTGTTTTTCTCACTTTTCTTATCGTTAAAATGTGAACCCCAGGGTTCATTTTTCCTTGTTATCTATCCCCTAGTGTCAACCCTGCATTATGGACCAATTCCCATAAAGCCTTTTATTTACTACATTATTTTTACTTCTTAGGGTTCACCTTTGACATCAAAACAACCGTCTCGACATGCACACTCTGTGGGAACTGATCCACCCCTCTGCACACCGTAATCTCATACCCATTCGCACACAGATACTTCAGATCTCTCGCCAATGTCGCACTGTCACAGCTTACATACACAACCTTCTCCGGCTGCATCTTCACGATCGTCTCCAGCAGTGTCTCGTCACAACCCTTTCTCGGTGGATCCACTACGATCACGTCTGCATGAGCTGTCTCACCATTATGCTCTCGCTCATACTCTGCATAATATTCCGGCAGAACTTCTTCTGCCTTCCCAACGAAAAATTCTGCGTTATCAATCGCATTGATCTTTGCATTTTCTTTGGCATCATCGATTGCCTGTGGCACGATCTCAACTCCGTAAACCTGTTTTGCCTTCTGAGCAAGGAAGAGGGAAATCGTTCCGATTCCGCAGTACAGATCCCACACGGTTTCATCACCTTTGAGGTCTGCATACTCAAGTGCAAGTCCGTATAGTTTCTCTGTCTGTACCGGATTCACCTGATAGAATGATAATGGAGAAATCTGATATTTTACATTTCCGATATAATCTGTAATATATCCCTGTCCCCAGAGAATTTCATAGGAATCTCCCATGATCACATTATCTCTTCGTGTATTCGGGCTGATCGTGATACTTGTCATGCCTTCAATCTGAATAAGCTTTTCAATCAGCCGCTCTGCTTTCGGAAGTTTCTTTCCGTTGACCACAAGGCAGACCATAATCTCTTTTGTCTTGAAGCCATAGCGGATCAATGCATGCCGGATCAGACCTTTTCCAGTCTTCTCGTCATACGATTTGATCTTGTTTTCACGCATATATTGTAAAATGATCTCGAGTATTTCTCGGTTCTGCTCTACGCCAAGCGCACAGTCTGTGTTTGCAATGATATCATGTGTTCTTCCGGCATAGAATCCCGTGATTGGATTGCCTTCTTTGTCCGTTCCGAACGGGAACTGTGCTTTATTACGATATCCAAACGGATTCTCCATTCCGACAACCGGCTGCAGCACTGTATCGATCTGCTCTTTTGTAAACCCACCGATTCGTTCCAGATTGCCACGAATCTTCTGGTCTTTAAACGCAAGCTGGCGATCATAAGACATTTCCTGGATCTGGCAGCCTCCGCATCTTCTGGCAAATGCACACTTTGGTTCTACGCGATATTCTGACGGTGTGATGACTTTCATTAATCTGGCATAGCCATAATTCTTCTTTGCCTTCATGACTTTCGCTTCAACCACATCACCGATCACTGCGTCTTTGATAAAGAGCGTGTAACCATCCACATGGCCAATTCCTTCCCCGCTCACTCCGATATCTGTTATTTCAACTGTTACAATATCATTCTTATTCATACTTTTCTCTCTTCTATTTTACTCTTAATTATACAAATAGCCACTGCTCACATAGAATCTGCAAACAGTGACACTTGTTATTCTCATTGTTAAATTTAATCCTCAGATGCTCTTCTTAAGTTAGACTCGAACAGACGATTATATCCAAGCCAGTCTGTTCCTGTTTTTCCTTTGAACAGCTCTGTCAATGTCTGAAGCTTTGCATCTGTTGAATCTGCCATGTTCAGTGCAACTGCCTCTGCCAGTGCCGGTTTCTTTGGAGAACCGTATTCCAGTTCACCGTGATGTGCCACGATACAATGCTTGAGTTCATGAGCAAGCTTCACCGGAAAGTCCGGGATAGAACGGATCGCATCATCGATCATCTCGACACCGATCACGATATGTCCGATCAGCTGTCCCTCATCTGTATAATCATTGTCCGGAAAATCAGAAAGTTCTTTCACTTTTCCAATATCATGAAGAATTGCAGAGCTAAGGAGCAGATCTCTGTTCAAAATAGAGTAGCTTGTTGCAAAATAATCACACATACGAGTTACACTGAGTGTATGTTCAAGCAATCCCCCGGAAAATCCGTGATGTACTGTCTTCGCTGCGGAATGTGCCTTGAATTTTTTGATAAATGCTTCATCTTTTATATAGTAGAATTCCAACACCTGTCTTAAATATTTGTTAGAGATCTGACGAATATAAGCTGTCAGCTCCTCGTACATTCCATCAACACTTTTCTCTGTTGTCGGCATATAATCTGCCGGATTGTATTCTCCCTCTTCCGCCTTTCTGATCTGACGGATGTTCAACTGAAGATTTCCGTTATAATTGATCACATCTCCAAAAACTTCAATAAAGTCCTTCTCATCATAATCTGCGATTCCCTGGGAGTTCGGATCCCATACTTTTCCATCTAATGTTCCTGTCTTATCCTGAAGAATCAGATTATCATACGGCTTTCCATTTCTTGTCTCTGCGGAACGCTTTCCTTTACAAAGATATACATTCCTGATTGTTTCTCCCTCGCATAATCCATCTATAAATCTCATTTTCTGCCTCTTTCACTTATTATTCTTTACTTTCAATCATAACATCAAATTTAATATCTACATATCCTTCAGATCCTCGGCGTTTCCCTTCCACTTTGATCTGATCTCCTGCTTTCAGCGTCAACATCAGTTTACGGTAAGCACTCATGCTTACAATTTTCTCTCCATTCACAGAACAGATCACATCTCCACTCTGTATGCCCGCTGCCATTGCAGGTGAATCTGCTGCCACGTCAATCACATAGATTCCTGACGGCATGCCCTCTTCTTTCTGAATTCCACTTGTCACTGCTGTTCCTGACACACCGATATATGGTACACTTGCACCGTTCGCTAACAGCTGGATAACCAACTTCAGATCTGAGATCGCATAAGCATTTGCGGTACGTACTCCCCGGTCTTTCCAAATATCAGAAGAAATCATTCCGATCACTTCTCCATCCAGATTGAATAAAATACCCGTTCCTTCGGATGCACTGCTCATATCGGTCGCAATCACGCTATACTCTCCGTCGCGTCCGATTTCTTTATAGTTTGACGAACTGACAATTCCGTATCCGCTTCCTCCGGCATAACCGAAAATATTTCCCAGTGCGAATATAACATCACCCTGTTCTGTCAGATTCGAATTGCCAAGTGATGCTACACTTGAAGCACTCCATGTGGCATCTGAAAGGCTTTTTTTATCTACCGCAAATATTGCAAATCCACTATTTTTATCCTTTTTTTTCAGGCTTGCCTTATATTCTGATTTATCTGAAAATGTAACGCACCACTCTTTTGCATCTTCGCAGATCGAAGCATAGGACAAAATCAATATCTCCTGTCCGTTATCTGCAACGATCACACCCGATACACTCTCATCAATTCCGGTCGCTTCTGCATTCCAGTTCTCCTGTTCTGCTCCTTTCGTAACAGATACCACACTCTTCTTCGCTGTCAGTGCTTTCTCATATGCTTTGGACATCATCTGTACATAACTGATCTCCTGCTGATTCTGCGCGTCATTCTGCTCTGTCGTGTCGCCACCTTCTGCTAAATCTTCCTCTGATTGATTGTCCTCCTGGATTGTCACAACTTGTGTCTTTTCAGGAAATAAATGCTGTGCAAGCGGGCGCAATGCAAAGAATCCCAGGCATGCAGAGCCTCCTAAAACCAGTCCGCATATTGCAATCCGGATGAGCTGTTTCATTCCTTGCTGTCTGCTGATCTTCTTTGGTTTTATTGTCTCTTCAAGAAATGCAAAAGATTCCTTTTCCTCTGACTGTTCTAAATTTTTCCCGTCAGGACCCTCTTCCGGAACCTGACCATTACTTTTCTTTTCTGACATTGACATGAACCTCATTCGTGACTGTTCACTTCCGTGTCAACTACAAAATCAACCGACACGGACATTTCCATTACTTAGTATAACTGATTCATATAGATTGTTCAATATCTATAAAAGCCTTTTATTTAATGAAATAATAAGGTACAATAAGACTCGGAAATAGTTATTGTTCACATGTATTGTGAACAGCTACATGATTAAAAAATTAGTATTAAGTTGAAATGACAGAGGAACATAAATGAATCAAAAAACATTATTTAAACTGGAATATGATAAGATCATTGCTCTTCTTGAAAAGGAAGCGACATCTTTCCGTGGAGGACAGCTCTGCCGTCGTTTGAAGCCAATGACCGACCTTCATAAGATCAACACTTATCAGGAACAGACTGCTGCCGCTTATACACGAATCGTGCAAAAGGGACGTATCTCGTTTGGTGACGCTGCACCGGTTGAAGAGTCCATGAAACGTCTGGAGATTGGCGGCTCACTCAGCAGCACAGAACTTCTCCGTATTTCCCGCCTGCTTGTAAATGCAGCCAGGGTTAAGGCCTACGGAAGACATGATACACAAGAGGACGCTTGCGACTGCCTGGATGAATATTTTAACCTGCTTGAACCACTGACACCACTTTCAAATGAAATCGACCGCTGTATTATCGGCGAAGATGAATACAGTGATGATGCCAGTTCCACACTGAAGCAAATTCGTCGAAGCATTAATAACATCAATGACAAAGTACACGCCACTTTAACTACACTGGTCAACGGTTCCCTTCGCACTTATCTGCAGGATGCAATCATTACCATGCGTGGAGACCGCTATTGTGTACCTGTTAAAGCGGAATATCGTGGACAGGTACAGGGACTCATTCACGATCAGTCTTCAACAGGTTCTACTCTTTTTATTGAACCTATGGCAATCGTAAAACTGAACAATGACTTAAAAGAACTTTATGCAAAGGAGCAGGAAGAGATTCAGGTGATTCTTGCGAATCTAAGTGAAGAAGCCGCACAATATATCGAGGAAATCCGTGCGGATTACCGTTCTCTGACGGATCTTGACTTCATTTTTGCACGAGGTGCTCTGGCAATATCCATGCGCGCCAGCCGGCCGCTTCTGAATGAAGAGGGACGCATCCGTATCCGTGAGGGACGTCACCCACTGCTCGATCCGAAAAAAGTTGTTCCGATCACCGTGACACTTGGGGAAGACTTCACACTGCTGATCATCACAGGACCAAATACCGGCGGTAAAACTGTTTCTTTGAAAACGGTCGGCTTATTCTGTCTGATGGGACAGTCCGGACTTCACATTCCTGCCGGAGACCGCAGTGAACTGGCTGTATTTCATCAGATTTATGCAGATATCGGAGATGAACAGAGTATTGAGCAGAGCCTTAGTACATTCTCTTCTCATATGACCAATATTGTCTCTTTCCTTAAGAAAGTAGATGAACGTTCGCTGGTTCTCTTTGATGAACTTGGAGCCGGTACAGATCCGACGGAAGGTGCCGCACTTGCAATTTCTATTCTGTCCCATCTTCACCAGAGAGGTATCCGTACAATGGCTACCACACACTACAGCGAGTTAAAAGTCTATGCACTTTCCACTCCGGGTGTGGAGAATGCCTGTTGTGAATTCGATGTAGAAAGTCTTCGTCCGACTTACCGTCTGCTGATCGGTATTCCTGGTAAAAGTAATGCATTTGCAATCTCCGGGAAGTTAGGTCTGCCGGATTATATTATTGAAGATGCAAAGAAACGGCTCAGTGAACAGGACGTTTCCTTTGAAGATCTTCTTACTGATCTTGAGACAAGCAAACGGACGATTGAAAAGGAACAGGAAGAAATCGCACGATTGAAGAAAGAAGCGGAAGACCTGAAAGCCCAGGCGAAACAGCGCCAGGAGAAATTAGATGATCAGCGCGACCGCATTTTACGCGAGGCAAATGAAAAAGCAAACGCCATTCTGCGTGAAGCAAAAGAAGTTGCCGACAAGACGATCAAGGATTTCCGTAAATTCGGCAAGGAAAACATTTCTGCTGCAGAGATGGAAAAGGAACGTGAGAAGCTGCGTAAGAAGATCAAAGATACAGCATCTGCGTCTGCAATGAAAGCACAGAAACCAAAGAAAGAGCACAAAGCATCTGACTTCAAGCTCGGAGAATCTGTCAAAGTTCTCAGCATGAACCTGACAGGAACCGTAAGCTCTCTACCTGATGCCAAAGGGAATCTTACCGTACGTATGGGAATCCTCAGCTCTCAGGTCAACATCTCTGATCTGGAGATTATCGAGGAAGTCTCTCCGTATGCACCGAAGAAAATGAACCGTACTTCAAAAGGCAAAATTAAAATGGGAAAATCTCTTTCTGTCCGGCCTGAGATCAATCTGCTCGGACGTACTGTTGATGAAGCCGTTGCTGAGCTGGATAAATACCTGGATGACGCAATCCTCGCTCACCTGAATACTGTCCGTGTAGTTCACGGAAAGGGAACCGGAGCACTCAGAAAGGGAATTCATGAATATCTGCGTCGTCAGAAACATGTAAAATCCTATCACCTTGCCGAATTCGGTGAAGGTGACGCTGGTGTAACAATTGTAGAACTTGGCTAATTATTTTAAACAGTTATCAACTACCTTATCATGGTTAATGGGGGAAAAAAGAATGTTTGGAAAACAGAAAATCCTAATCGTAGATGATGATGAGAATATCGCTGAACTGATTTCTCTTTATCTCACAAAAGAATGTTTTGATACAAAATTAGTATATGATGGAGAAGATGCGCTTGCAGCTTTTGACAGCTATCAACCAAATCTGATCCTTCTTGATCTGATGCTTCCGGGAATTGACGGGTATCAGGTCTGTCGTGAGATTCGTTCCAAAGCTGCCACACCGATCATCATGCTTTCTGCAAAAAGCGAAGTATTTGACAAAGTTCTCGGACTGGAACTCGGAGCGGATGATTATATCATGAAGCCATTTGACCCTAAGGAAATGGTTGCCCGCGTAAGAGCTGTCCTGAGAAGATATCAGGTTGGACAACAGAATGATACTTCTGTTGAAAAAACAAAATGTGCAGAGTTTGACGGATTGACAATCAACCTTACAAACTACTCTGTTGTTTGTGACGGACATCCTGTTGATATGCCGCCAAAAGAATTAGAACTCCTTTACTGTCTTGCTGCATCACCGAATCAGGTATTCACAAGAGAGCAGCTCTTAGACCGTATCTGGGGCTATGAATATATCGGAGACACTCGTACCGTTGATGTTCATATTAAACGTCTGCGCGAAAAGATTAAAGACCACCCTCACTGGAATATCAGTACTGTATGGGGAATTGGTTACAAATTTGAGACAAAATAGATTTAAATCATCGGTCCTGGATACTGTAAACAGCATCTGGTGGCCGATGAGTACTTAGGGAGAAATTATGAAAGCAGTTCTGCATTTAAAATTTATTGTACTTTATATTATTTTCGGGTTTTTATGTGTTTTCACAACAGCAACATTAACCACAGAACTGATCACCGAACGTCTGGAAAAAGATACTTCGCAGACATTATACAGAGAAGCAACCATGATTGCAGATAATTATCTGCCTTCCTATTTTTCAAACGAATCTTCCAGCTGGGCTGTTCATTCTCAGTTATCTGCTATGAAGACGTATCTTAATTCTTCTCTGTGGTTTGTTGAAAAAGATGGTACAATGATCACCTCTGCCAACCTGAAGGATACTACTGCGCCACAATCCGTCAATAATTTTGATCCGGCCGAAATCGGGAGCAACCAGTACATGATCGGAACCTATCATAATTATTTTCAGGAAGATATGATTACTGTAATGGCTCCTGTCACACAGGGATTTCATACAAAGGGATATCTGATCATTCACAGCCCTGTCTCTCTGATCAACGAAAGATGCCGCACGCTGATGGTTCCGGTTTATATTTCTCTTGGAGTTATTTTCCTGTTGTCCTTCATCTTCCTGCTCGGGTTCCATTTCTTCGTCCATCGTCCATTGTTGCTGATCACAGAAGCTGCGAAGCAATATGCCATGGGCAATCTGGATTACGAGATTCCGGTAAACAGGCATGATGAGATCGGATATTTATCCGCATCACTGAATTATATGGCTACACAACTGAAAGACTCTGATGATTATCAGAAAAAGATCGTAGCAAATGTATCCCACGATTTCCGTTCTCCGTTGACTTCAATCAGGGGTTATGTAGAAGCAATGGCAGACGGAACAATCCCACCAGAGCTTCATGAGAAATACTTAAATATCATTCTCTTCGAAACGGAACGACTGACTGACCTGACAACGGATCTTCTTACTTTGAACGAATTTGATACAAAAGAGCTCCTGCTCAATAAAACTTCCTTTGATATTCAGGAGATGATCAAACATACTGCCCAGTCTTTCGAAGGTGTCTGTACTCAGAAGCATATATCCATTAAGCTCTTTCTACTGTCTGAACAGATTGATGTAATGGCTGACCGACGCAAAATCCAACAGGTTCTTTATAATCTTCTGGATAATGCGATTAAATTCAGTGAGAATGACTCTTCTATTACAGTAGAAGTAACAACAAAAAATGACAAAGTCTTTGTTTCTGTAAAGGATCATGGAATCGGAATCTCAAGAAAGGAAATCAATAAGATTTGGGAGCGTTTCTACAAATCAGATCTTTCCCGTGGAAAAGATAAGAAAGGAACCGGACTTGGACTTTCGATCGTAAAAGAAATCATACAGGCTCACGATGAACATATCAATGTAATCAGTACGGAAGGGGTTGGCACCGAATTTATTTTTTCTTTAAGCAAAGCTTAAAGGACAACGTGAATAAAACAAAGAAAACATCAGGTTTTATACTTCATTCTGAAATTCAGAAATATAGAAGTAATAAAATCCTGATGTTTTTCTTTTGCCTGACAAGCTCTTTTCTTTTATGAAATTGTTCGATTTATTTTCAACTTATTCGTAAAGGAACGGTGTTATCGTATCGTCATTCATATTGTCTGCTGTCACCCACACATATCCTGTGTTGACCTCAGCTTCATTTCCAATCTCAAGAACTGTACGTGCCGCTGCAACTACTGTCGCATATCCCATTCCAAAAGGATTCTGCACAATAAGTCCATCCACCTTTCCATCTTTCAATGCATTGACCTGCTCTTTTCCTGCATCAAACCCTACTAATGTAATATGTTTTTCTGAATCAAACTGATCCAGCGTCTTAATTGCAAGCTGGGTTACTGTCTCGTTCGTAGCAATACATCCTTTTAAATCAGGATGTTTCTCCATATAATATTGAATTGCATCTTCATCACTCATCTTTGCCGCGCCATCGTTGACCTGCTGCATCTTCTCGGACAATTCATTGTCCACTTCCTGTGCTGTCTCATTCGCACTTTCGTCTGCTGATGAAGAAGCCGCATTCGATGCTGCATCTGCAATTGTCTCGGAAGCATCACCTGTTCCTGTTGTCTCTTCCTTCTTTTCTCCTGCTTCTGCGGCTGCCAGTTCTTCTGGTGTTACCCCGACCTGTTCAGCTACAATCTGTTTCTTCAACATTTCCAGCTGATCCAGATAAATTGTCTCTGTAACAGTCACATTCGGATGATTTGCTGCAAGTTCATTTTTGATTCCTGCCTCACGCTCTTTCGCCGTATCTGATACTGTATCATGCACAAGCAACAGAATCTCCCCACTGTCACCGATCTTCTCACAGAAATTCTTTGTTCCTGTTGTTGCCGCTTCTATATTATTCGTTTTGCAAGTACTTTGGATATTCTGATAGCTGTTTCCTGAATCAAATGCTACGATCGGAATTCCATTCTCAATCGCAAGATCAAACTGGACGGAGCATGCGCTTGCATCTACGCTGGAAATTGCGATCACATCCGGATAACGTGCAAGCTCTTCATCCAGAATATTCACCTGCTGATCGATATTATCATTCTCATCCGGTGCACTGTATAATACTTTTACCTTATCATTTCCTGAATAGCCCAGTGCTGTATTCAAGTCCGTTGCTGCCTGCTCTACCCCTGCCTTTACCTGATTCCAATATGGTGTTGAAGATGCCCTTCCGATTACAGAAATATAAGTTCCAGGTTCCAGATCCAGATTGTCTACCGATGCATATGCAGAAGATTTAATTGCATCCAGATTCGCCTGATATACCGGTGCTTCTGTCTTATCCCCTGTAAAAACCGGATCATCTGCCTTCTTTCCGCAGCCGGCTGCAAGTACCGTCATACAAAGTGCTGCCGCAATCGCTGCTCTTACATTTCGTTTCCGCATAACTTTCTCCTTCTTTTCATTTACACAATTTTATCTCTATGTTTTCTACTTTTTAACTCTCAATCCATTATGATACACGAATCCTTGAAAAATGGAAGAGATAATTTCTTAAAATCTCGTGAATTTTTGTTTTTTACTAATTTAGGATAGAAATCTTCTATTTTCCACGTTCACAAATTTCATGAAACTAACTTACAAATTACTCAAATAAATACATCAGGAACTCTTGTATATTTCCCCGTCTTGTATTAAAATGAGGATAACGAAAAGGGAAAAACCTATCGTAATCCAAAAAAGGAGGGTACATACAATGGCACACGTAATTAGTGATGAATGTGTAAGCTGTGGTACTTGCGAAGGCGAATGTCCAGTAGGCGCTATTTCTGAAGGAGATGGCAAATATGAGATCGATGCTGATGCTTGTGTAGATTGCGGAGCTTGTGAGGCTGCTTGTCCTACAGGCGCTATCTCTGAGGCATAATTTATAAGCGCTAAGTGATCACAAAACGCAGAAATCCTGCTCATCTGATTGATTCGATGTAGCAGGATTTCTTTTTTTGCCATAATTTGACGAACGATTAGCACTCCTTTCATAATTTCTCTATGCTATAATGAATGTAGCGAAATCAGAACAGTAATCGCAATGATTCTAACAGGAGGATAGAAAATCAATGGGTGAAGTCAGATTTATGATCTCTGAAGCCGCCAAGAAAGTTCAGGTAGAATCCCATGTCTTAAGGTACTGGGAAGATGAACTTCATATTCCTATCGGCCGCACAGAGATGGGACATCGATATTATACCCAGGATGATATCCAGCTCTTTTGCTGTATTAAAAAACTTAAGAATGAAGGGGTTCTGCTTCGCGATCTGAAGCCATTGATCCCAGAGTTGAAATCTACACGTCAGATAATGAGACACGCTGAAAACAAGGAAAAGAATGCCATTGCCAAAACACCCGCACCTGACCTGACATCTGAGTGCAAACCGGCCACTACCACTACTCCGGTCGAAGTTATCACAAAGACCCAGCTGGAACATGTACGTTCACTCATCGGAGAGGTACTTACGGAAGTTGTTACTGAAAATAACAAAACATTAGAAAAAGAAATCAGCACTCAGGTCACCGCAGATGTCATACGTGAGATGGATTTTCTTTTCCAGGCGAAAGAACGGCAGGAAGAAGAACATTTCCGTAAACTGGACAGCCTGATTCGCCAGCAGCAGGCGACCCGAAGAGAAAGTGTGAAGAATAGTCCGGTACTGAGATTCAAAAAAAGATTTACATAGCATTTCTTCGATTTCTAATTGCACACTGCACATACCGGTAGATTTATTGGATTTGTATACCGAAAAAAGACAGGCGCTCTCCAACAAGTGCCTGTCCTTTTCTTTTTTATATCTCCTGATCCTGCTGACGCAACTCGTTTCCAAAACGAGTGTACTGTGGCATCCACGCAAGACGCACGGTACCGATCGGGCCGTTTCTCTGTTTTGCGATAATAATTTCTGCAATATTCTTATCTTCCGTGTCAGGATTATAATAGTCATCACGATAGATAAACATACAGACATCGGCATCCTGCTCGATTGCTCCGGACTCTCGGAGGTCTGAAAGCATCGGACGCTTATCTGTTCTCTGCTCAACCGCACGGCTCAACTGTGACAGTGCAAGCACCGGCACATTCAATTCTCTGGCAAGACCTTTCAAAGAACGTGAGATCTCAGAAATCTCCTGCTGACGGCTCTCATTCTTTCTTGAATTGCTTCCGCTCATCAACTGTAAGTAGTCGATAATGATCAGGTCAAGTCCCATCTCCAACTTGTATTTTCTACACTTTGAGCGCATCTCTGAAATCGTAATACCTGACGTATCATCAATGATCATTCTTGATGATCCTATTGTTCCGGCTCCTTCGATTAACTTCTCCCAATCCGTATCTGACAGATTACCGGTTCTTAGTATCTGTGCATCCACATGAGACTCCAATGAGAACAAACGGTTTACCAACTGCTCTTTGGACATCTCGAGACTGAAGATTGCTACTGCTTTATTCTGACGAAATGCCACATGCTGTGCGATATTCAATACAAACGCTGTCTTACCCATGGAAGGACGGGCTGCGATCAGTACAAGGTCTGAGCGCTGCAGACCGGACAACTTATAATCAAGATCAATGAATCCTGTCGGAATTCCTGTTACTGTTCCTTTTGTCTTGGACGCACGCTCAATTACATCCAATGCATTGAGTACAACCTGCTTGATCGGTACATACTCTTCTGAATTCCCAGTCTCTGCAAGTGCAAAAACCTGCTTCTGTGCATCTTCCAGAATCTCCTCTAACGGCTGATTCTGCAAATAACAGGCATTTGCCGTCTCTTCATTTACTTTGATCAGGCGACGCATGATTGATTTTTCACGTACAATTTCAGCATAGCTCTTGATATTCGCAGAAGTCTGTGTTCCCATCAGCAAATCTCTTGCAAACTCCATACTGCTGATCTCTGGCGGGACATCCTTTTCTTTCAAATATTCCTGCAAGGTGATCAGATCGACCGGTTTTCCCGCATGAAACAGTTCCACCATAGAATTAAACAAGATTCCATATGCTGTCTGATAAAAATCATCCCCTGATAATATCTCGGAGGCCACCGTAATGGCCTCCTTGTTCATCAGCATCGCACCGAGCACTGCCTGCTCAGCCTCCGCACTGTGCGGAGGAATTCGTTTCATTGCTGCTTCCATATCCATAAAGATTTCGTCTCCTTATGCTTCTTCCTGTACAACTACTTTCAGTTCTGCTGTAACCTGTGGATGAAGCTTTACAGACACGTTGTGTGTTCCGAGTGTCTTGATCGCTTCTTTTAACTGGATCTTCTTTTTATCAACATTAAGATTCAACTGTGCTTTTACTTCCTCTGCAATCTCTTTGCTTGATACAGAACCGAAAGTTCTTCCGCCTTCTCCAACTTTGATGTGTGTTACAATTTTAGCTTCTGCGATCTTAGCTGCAAGCTCTTTCGCTGCCTCCAGGTTCTCCTCCGCAACTTTTTTCTCGTTATTCTTCTGAAGCTTCAGATCATTCAGATTCTTTCCTGTTGCTTCCAGTCCAAGCTTCTTTGGAATGATAAAGTTTCTAGCATATCCATAATTTACGTTTACGATCTCTCCTTTTTTTCCAAGAGATTTTACATCCTGTAATAAAATAACTTTCATTATCAAATATCTCCTTCTTCTATCATTTTATCAATAGTCTCTTTCAATGCACTGACTGCTTCATGCATATTCGTGTGGTCAAACTGTGCTCCCGCGGAATTAATATGACCGCCTCCACCGAGCTTCTCCGCGATAATCTGAACATTCACTTCATCGATAGAACGCGCACTCATATAAATCTTATTTTCATATTCTGTCAATACAAAAGAAGCCTTTATTCCGCTAATATCCAACAATTCATTCGCCGCTTGTGCTGCAAGCACTGTAGGACTGTCAATATCGCTTGGGCATACTGCAATCGCATACTCCTTACGATAAACTTCTGCATTGCGGACTGCCTCAGCCTTTGCCTGATAAGATGCCATATCATCACGGAACATCTTACGTACCCGTGTAATATCTGCACCACATCTTCTCAAAAATGCTGCTGCTTCAAAGGTTCTTACACCTGTACGGTTCATAAAGTTTCTCGTATCGATCATAATTCCGGCATACATGCACTCTGCTTCAAGTGCCGGGAATTTGATGTCATCTACCATATACTGTAGAACTTCTGCGATCATCTCGCAAGTGGAAGAGGAATACGGCTCCACATAAGAAAGTACCGCGTTCTCAATAATATTACTGCTCTGCCTGTGATGATCCAGCACTGCAATCATCTTTGATCTCTTCAAGAGTTCCGGACACTCTGTCATCTGTGGCTTGTTCGTATCTACCACAATGACCATTGCATTGTCATCCACATAATCCAATGCCTGTTCTGACGTAATAAAAATATCATCCTCATATGCAGGGCTCTCCAGAATCTCATCATACAACGGACGAACAGATCCTGTAACTTCATTGATCACAATATGTGCCTTTTTCTCCAGACTTACTGCAGCACGGTAAATACCCATACATGCACCAAACGAATCCGGGTCAGCAATCTTATGACCCATAACAATAACTTTGTCTCTGGTCACAATAAACTCTCGAAGTGCCTCAGCCTTAACACGCGCCTTCACTCGTGTATTCTTCGCTGTCTGCTCCTTCTTACCACCAAAATACGTAATTCCGTTGCAGTCCTTAATAACTGCCTGATCCCCGCCTCTGGCAAGTGCAAGGTCGATTGCCACACGTGCATACTGGTAACTCAACGCATACGTTGCCGTATTCAATCCCAAACCAATACTCAGTGTTGCTGATCTTGAATTACCGATATTAACCTGTTTTACCTCTTCCAGAAGAGAAAACTTGTCTTCTTTCAGCTTTTTATAAGCATCCTTTCGAAGTACGATAAAGTATTTATCCTTCTCCAGTTTCTTTACGATACCATCTACATCTCCGATATACTTATTGATCTTACGGTCGATCAATGCCACAAGAAGGGATTGTCTGACTTCCTCAACACTCTCCATAACTTCATCATAGTTATCAATATAAATCAATCCGGCAATCATTCGCTGATCTTCGTTCTCTCGGATGTAGGCATTCAGTTCTGTTACATCTCTTAAAGAAACTGCAACAAAATATTCCTGCTCTTCCGGAATCTGAAGCAACTCTTCTTTCTCACTGAATCCCTCCAATGATACTTTTCGAAGCTCTGCCTGATAACTTCTTTCACGATAAGTTACTTCCAATTCTACGTGATCCACATCATTTTTTGGAAACACACCCGGATGTAATTCTGGAATCATACGGTTCAGATAACGTTCTTTTCTCTGACCCTCTGTCAGATTTAAAAAACAATCATTCTTCCACAGAATCCTCCCATCTTCAAGCGCAATCGCATAGGGAATTGCCAGTTCTTTGAGCAGCCGGTTTTCAATACCTTTGTACTGTACTGAAAACTGGATCAGATCTGCCAGGATCAAAGATCTGTTATAGAAATACAGCGAAAAAGCGATTCCTACATATATAATTATGATCACTGACATCAAAAGTCCGGCTTTCTTGTCCACCATGTACACCCATACATCCATGCCAATCAAGAGAAGTGTCATGATCAGCGGCCATCGCATGTACATTCTGAGCTGTCCCTTCAGCTGCATTTTATTCTTTTTCATAACTAATACCTCACCTGGGACTACTATCAATCACCACCATATGTGACTAATTACAATATAGCTAATCTATTATAGCATCTTTTCCCCTAAGATGCTATAGGTTGTATTATGCAAAAATGAGTTAGAAAAAAGCAAAAAGATCGAATTTCTGAATTTCTCCAAAAATTCGATCTTGTTATTAGCTAATTATCTCAATTAGTCCTGAACGTAAGGCATAAGAGAAATGTGTCTAGCTCTCTTGATTGCTACTGTAAGAGCTCTCTGGTGCTTAGCACAGTTTCCTGTAATTCTTCTAGGAAGAATTTTTCCTCTTTCAGAAACATATTTCTTTAATTTTGCAACGTCCTTGTAATCGATTTCGTTGTTTTCTTTACCACAGAACACGCAAACTTTTTTTCTTCTACGAGCTGGGCCTCTTCTTTTGAATCCACCCTCTGGTCTGCTTCCTTTTTCGTAAGCCATGATGGTTATCTCCTTTCCGACTTAGTTAAACGGTAACTCCTCATCGATACCATCCGGGATATTCATGAAGCCATCACCTGCATCTGCGCTAGGTGCCGGACTCGGTGCAGACTGACGCTGGAAACTTGCTCTGTTAGCTTCGGCCTCGGCTCTGCTCTCTGCAAACTCCTGTTCTTCCACGATCACTTCTGTTGTGTATACTTTCACACCATCTTTGTTCGTGTAGCTTCCTGTCTGGATACGTCCGGAAATAGAGACACGCATTCCCTGATGGAAATACTTCTCAGCAAACTCTGCGGAACGTCCGAATATAACACACGGAATAAAATCCGCTGTCGGCTCACCGTCTCTTCTGAATCTGCGATCTACAGCAAGTGTATATCTTGCAACCGCTGTAGCACTGTCTCCCTGTGAATATCTCACTTCTGGGTCTCTTGTTAACCGTCCTACTAAAACTACTTTATTCATATATACCTCTTTCCGCTTATGCTTCCTGTTTCACGCATAAATATCTGAGTACATTGTCCATAATGCGGATACGCTGCTCTACTTCAGCTGGAACTGTACTTTCAGCCTCGAAGTGGATGAAGTAATAAAATCCTTCTTTCATTTTCTGGATCTCGTAAGCGAATCTTCTCTTGCCCCACTCATCAACGTCTGTTACATTACCGCCGAAACGAGTGATCATTGCTTTCACTTTCTCGATTACTTCCGCTCTTGCTTCGTCTTCGAGTTTTGCGCTTACAACAACAGCTAATTCATACTTATTCATCTTATTTTACCTCCTTATGGTCTCTTGGCCCCCGGTTCCTCCCGGGAACAAGGAAATTGAATGACTGATTGGAATTGTTCCATCAGCATGTCACAGTTTCTTATAATACCATAAAGAATTTGTTGTTTCAAGCCTTTTTTGTAATTTGTCTTGTATTTTTTTCTACCAATTTTCTTGGCACCATAATCTGGTGCCCGCAGCCCATACATTTGAGACGGAAATCCGCTCCGACCCGGAGAATCTCCCACTCCTGACTTCCGCATGGATGAGGTTTCTTCATCTTAATAATGTCGCCTACATCAAATCTGTCTGCCATTCTAATCTTCTCCTCCGTCTGTCGCCGTCAATACTCCCTGCAAAAGGAATCTCTCATCTTCTCTTACATTGGTACAAGTTGAAAGACTGACAATCTGAGACTGCGCATTCACTTCTGTTCCTGTGTCATATGCTGAATCTTCTTTACACATTTTCAAATAACTCTCAAACGCTTCGTCTGTCGCATACGTCAGATTATACTGATCTGCAGTATCCTTCACAACAGCTGCTGAAAACACGGTATAAGTCCTTGTTTTTCCATCCGGTGTATAAATATAGAAATTCGGATGTTCTTTATAGAAAGATTCTTCCTCATACTCTTTCAGCTGCGAAAACATCTCTCCGCCTATTTTCATATTATGACCATAAATCATTGTATTCTTGTCTGAGAAATCACTTGTATTTCTCATATCCATGAAAATAGCACCAAGCTTATTATCACTTTCCGTAAATGTCTTTGTAAGGTATTCCTTATTATCCGCACTTTTCACAACCGGATAACTAATGATCGACGGTTCATCAAAACGGATCCATGCAACAGTATCCGGATTTTCCTGCAAGAGTACATCAAAATCCACCTTAAATCGAGCTTCCGAGGTGTCCTCTGAATCCTTCGTAGTCTCTATCGTAATTGCTTTATCTTTGAGTTTGTCGTACTCTTTTCCACCGGAATAGTACGGTATCAGCATTTTAACCAACTGAAAAAGTGAAAATGCAAAAACACAGATTGCCACGATCAAAATCGTCGTTGTTACTACATCAAATGCAACACGTTTTTTCTTTCGCCCGCCTCTTCTCTCTGCCTGCCGTTTTGCCCCTCTGCGGCGTACCGGCTTTTTTACGTTTCTTCCCATTTGTTTTCCCCCACTTATTCTATTCTCTAAAAGCCAAGATTCTCGTCTACAAGGATAATTTTAAAGCGCCCCTTTTGACGACTGAATCTTGTCATCAATATCTGACAGCAGATACATTCCGGACTCTTACAGTCAAAGCAGCTTCCAGCCTTGGAACATGGTGTATCAATTCCAAAACGCTGTGCATTTACAGGTGCAGCTTCATTTCTCGCCCTGCTCATTGCATCTTCCTGTGTCTTTACAACTTTGTTCATACCAACAATTAAAAGTACATTCTTGGGTCCAAATGCATATGCTGCCACACGGTTTGCATTTCCGTCAATATTAATGAAGACACCGTCCTCACTCATCGCATTCACGCTTCCGAGGAACCAGTCGCAGGAAAAAGCTGCTCTCGCGATTTTCTGTTTCTCTTCCTGTGTAGATGCTTTATCTCTGTCACAGAAATTATAATTTCCGGAACAGATTGCATCAATCAATCCACACTCACGAACAGAAGAGGAACCTCCCATATTAATCGTGCTTCCTTCCGGAATCCACTCCAGTGCTTTCTTCACTGCTTCTTCCTTTGTCTCAGCATAATAAGCATCCATATTTCTGGATTCAAGCGCTTTCACCACACGTTCTCCAAGTACTTTGTTTCTTTTCTGTCTTGCATCCATCTTAATTGCCTCGCTTTCATTTTGTGTTATCAACATACAGTTTCATTTTTTGAAAAGTTATTCACAATCTGAATTGATTTTCCCCTGCTTTTTCAACAGTTCATGAATGGTATATGCCACCCCTAAGTCTTCATTTGACTTTGTAACATATTTTGAAACCCGCTTCACTTCCTCATCTGCATTTTCCATCGCAACAGTTGCGCCAAAATCCATAGACAACATAGAGTAATCATTCAGGCTGTCACCAAATACCATCACTTCATCTTTTGTATAACCTAAAGATTCAATATATTCCTGAATCGCAGGTCCTTTCTCCGCTCCTTTTACCGTGATTTCCAAATTATTATAGAAGGAAGACGCAACTGCGAGTTCCGGATTCTGCATCAGTCTGCGCTTGATCTTATCAAGCATCTCCAGATCGCCTGTAAAAAGGAAAATCTTATGGATTATAATTCCCTGTTTCTCTAATTCGTCCACAGAATCGATTCGTCTTGAACTTGCCTTCACTCGCTTATAAAGTTCTGACTGCTCTATTTGGTCTCTGCACTCAGATAAATGGAACAACTGAATCTGACGAACAATACTCTCCTCTACTTCCTCCGGTGTTCCCACACGATACTCATAAGGTCCGGCGCAATACAATACCGAGATTGGATATTCTTCCAATACCTTTGCCACCTCATTGCAGACCTCATATGTAAATCCTATGCTTTTTAGAATTTCACCCTTTGGGTTGCGTACCTCTGCGCCTGAGCCCACAATAAAATCACAGCCAAGATCCAGATCTTTTAATTCTTCCATTGCTCCATTATAACTTCTTCCGGTTGCTATCATAAAGCGGATTCCCGCCGCCTGTGCTTCACGGATCGCTTCTACTGTCTCCGGTGCTACTTTGTGATTGTCTCCAAGTAGTGTTCCATCCATATCACTTGCTATTACTTTGATCATAATCCGCTTTCTCCTGTTAAAATTGTTACTGTTTTTACCTTTGTCTATGAGTATAACTGTTTTTTTCAAGCTGTGCAAGACACGTCTGTTGAAGTTAATCTATTGTTTTTAAAACCTTTACTGCTTTCACGATTTCTTCTTCCGAAGTCTGCCAGAGCGCATAATCTCCACGCTCTGACAATCCAAGTCCTATTCCTTCTTTTCTATATTTCATCGCACTGTCCACTACGATTTTTCCAGACATATGATAAGAAGTAATTCCAGTATATGGAAGAAGCTTTTCTATTGATTCTGCACCAATCCCACTTGCGGCAAGGATTTCTATTCTTCCTGCGCTTTTTTCCTGAAGTGCTTTCAGCATCTCTCTTCCTTCCCATGCTGTTTTCTTCTGTCCACTTGTCAGAATCGTATCAAATCCAAGTTCAATGGCTTCTTCGAGTGCTTTCATCGGATCTATGCAGACATCAAATGCACGGTGAAGCGCTTTCTCTTTATTTCCTGCTGCCTTAATAAGCTCTGCCATATGCTCTGTATCCAACGTACCATCCGGATTGAGCATTCCGATGACAACTCCATCAGCTCCCATCTCACAGTACATCTGAACTTCCTCTTTTAGCTGTTCAAACTCATACTGGTCATAACAATAATCTCCATATCTTGGACGAAGAAGAACTCTTGTCTTGATATTCGTATATTTTTTTACAAGATCAAATAATGCTTTTCCCGGAGTAAGTCCTCCGATCACAAGATTACTACAAAGCTCGATTCGGTCTGCGCCACCTTTCTGCGCATTGATCGCTGATTGTACACAATCTGTGCATGCTTCTAATATTGTTGTTTTCATCTGTTCTGTTTTCCTTCAATAATTAAATATTCTATATATTAGAAGAAGCTGCCGTTGGCAGCTTCTTCATGGTTCTTATCGTTTACTAAGAAGTCTCTCTGGACACAAGCTGCTATTAAGCGTTAACCGTATGTCAGTTAAGGACCTCTTACAGGCATTTTACAGGTACTTTGCTGCCTCTTCGTCACAGATCACTGTTACATGTGGATGGAACTGTAAGATACTTCCAGGTACCTTTGGTGTAACCGGTCCGTTTACTACTTCTTTCAGGATCTCTGCTTTATTCTCTCCGTTTACAAGAAGTACGATCTTCTTTGCACGCATAATTGTTCCGATCCCCATAGAAACAGCTTTTCTCGGCACATCTTCTTTCTTCTCAAAGAAACGCTTATTCGCTTCAATTGTGCTGTCTGTCAGGTCGATTTCACCTGTTACTTTTGTAAACTCATCTGCCGGCTCGTTGAATCCGATATGTCCATTGCATCCAAGTCCAAGCAGCTGGATTTCTACCTGTCCTGTCTTTGCCATCAGCTCTTCATATGCTTTTCCTGCCTCTCCAGCTTCAAATCCAACCCCATCCGGTACATGTACATTCTCTTTGTTGATATTTACATGATCGAAAAGATTGTCATTCATGAAATAATGATAGCTCTGATCATGCTCCGGTGCCAGTCCAATATACTCGTCAAGGTTAAATGTAGTAACCTGAGAGAAATCAAGATCTCCAGCCTCATACATTTTAACAAGCTCTTTGTACAGACCAACCGGGGTAGATCCTGTTGCCATACCAAGGATTGTTTTCGGATTCTCCATAATCTCTGCTGCAAACAGTGTTGCTGCTACCTTGCTCATCTCTTCATAATTCTTCTTTACAATTACTTCCATGTTTAATACCCTCTCATTTCATTATATTTATATCGAGTGCTTTGGAAGCCACCCCATATTTTCATAGATCAAATCTATTTGCTTCCTGCTTCAGTAAATATATTTTATAACTTCTTATTCCTTATGCGAGTTTACCATAGCTGATTGTCTGTACTAAATCAAACGCATCATTTAATACAACCATATCTGCATCTTTTCCAACTGCGATTGCACCCTTGGTCTCAAGTCCAAATTCCTTCGCCTGGTTTCCGGATGTCATCTTAACCGTTTCTTCAACAGTAGCTCCTGTAAATTCCATAACATTCTTAAATGCCTGAATATATGTAAGGATACTTCCTGCGATCGTTCCGTCTTCCAGTTTTGCCATACCATCTTTTACGATTACGACCTGTCCGCCCAATTCGCTCTTTCCTTCCGGCATTCCTTTCGCACGCATAGAGTCTGTGATCAGATCGATTCCGTCAAATCCTCGTACTTTGCATGCAAGTTTAACCATGTCCGGCATAATATGCTTTCCATCACAAATAAGCTCTGCATGTACCCCTTCTGCCAACATACCATATCCTGTCACACCAGGCTCTCTGTGATTCAGTCCTCTCTGTGCATTGTAAAGATGAGTCACATGTGTTGCTCCGCTTGCATTCAATTCCCCGTATAATGCATTCGAATGTCCTGCGCTTAAGACAACTCCATTTTCCTTGCACCATGTCTCAAATGACGGATCAGCCTCTTCTGGTGCATAAGTAACAATACGGATCAGTCCACCACTGATCTCATTCCATTTTTCCAGTGTGTTTTCATCTGGTTTCTTAATATAAGAAGGATCTTGTGCTCCCTTAAACACAGTTGAGATAAATGGTCCCTCTACGTGGATTCCTTTGATCACCGGGTTCTTCTGTGCCGCATCATGAATATTCTGCATTGCTTTCTCGATGTTCTCATAGGTCTGAGTCATAGTTGTACAGAAGTAAGTTGTGATTCCCTCCTGCTTTGTCATCTGCTTAACCATCTCATCAATCTCATCCGGTGTAGCATCCATATTATCTTTTCCATAACCACCATGGCTATGAATATCGATAAATCCCGGAACCACCATCGTTCCAGCACAGTTCACCTCAAGATCATCTTCTTTCGGCTCAAATCCTGTCATATCTCCGACTTCTTCAATCTTCTCATCGAAGCGGATATAACCATTTTCAATCATACCCTCCCCTGTATAGATCTTCTTTTCTTTGATCAGTTTCATGCTGTTCTACCTCGTTTTCTATTTTTTAGAACACAACTCTTACTTTTCTATTATCTCACAATACCACGCGATATTCCATCAATATTTCGTGATTTTTACATAATTTGTCAAAAAATAATCTGTTCGCTTTAACTAACCACAAAACATGAAAAATACCGGGCAGCAACGTATTTTCCTCAAACTATTGACAATATCCGTCCAATTGCGGTAAATTAAATGTTATTGTGGGTTAAAAACGCCTTCAGTTATGATTTTGATACCTATGGATTGTATAAATGCTATGCCTTCTTACAATCCTGCCCGATATCATCATATAAAATAATATAAGGAAAGGATAAAAGAATATGAATTGGGAAATCATTACTTTTATTGCGTATTTCGCCATTTTGCTTGGCGTAGCGTTAGTATTTTACTTTAACGGTACCAATAAGAACTCCGAGGACTTCTTCCTTGGTGGAAGATCCATGGGACCTTGGGTAACAGCACTGTCCGCACAGGCATCCGATATGTCTGCATGGCTGCTGATGGGGCTTCCGGGATCGATCTTAGCTTTCGGTTTCGGACAGATGTGGATTGGTATTGGTCTTGCATTAGGTACAGCTGCCAACTGGATTCTGTGCGCAAAACGTCTGCGTACATTCTCTAAAGCTGCAGATGATGCGATCACATTACCACAGTATCTGACAAATCGTTTTGCAACAGACTCCAGATCACTGCAGTTGACATGTGCACTGATCTTCCTGTTTGCATATACCATTTATGTAGCATCTGCACTGGTAGCCGGTACTTCCGTATTTACAACTTTGTTCCCAACAGTTTCTCCTAAGATTGCTATGTTCGCATTCTTGCTGATCATTGTTGCCTACACTTTCTTTGGTGGCTTTACTGCTGTTTGTTGGACAGACTTCTTCCAGGGATTACTGATGATGCTTGCACTGATGCTTGTACCTCTTGTAGTCTGTATCGGTCACAGTGATCTGTTGGATCCTACTGCTCTTACTACGGTATATGAGTATACTGATGCCGCTACAGGCGCTGTAACACAGTGTGCTTTCGGAGGCGGTATCTTTGATGCCAGCTGGCAGGATATTGTCAGCGGACTTGGATGGGGATTAGGATACTTCGGTATGCCACATATCCTGGTACGTTTTATGTCTATCGAGAAACCATCCATGATCAAGAAATCTTCTATCGTAGCTATCGTATGGGTAATCATCTCACTGTTCTCTGCTGTTTTGATTGCTTACTTTGGAAGAATGGTTATGGGTGCGGAACTGCTTACTCAGGGAAATCAGAAACTTGTATTCATTGCTATGGCGCGAAGATTCTTCCCGGCAGGCATCTGTGGACTTCTGCTTGCAGCGATCATTGCCGCTTCAATCTCCACAGCAGATTCCCAGCTGTTGGTAGCATCCAGCTCCTTCACAGCAGATCTGTACAAGCCTTTCTTCAAAAAAAATGCTTCTGAAAAAGAGACGCTGATGGTTGGACGTATCCTCGTACTGATCCTCTCCCTGATTGCTTTTGGTATCGCAAACTCCAAGGGAAGCGGTGCTCAGGCTATCATGGATATGGTTGAAAATGCATGGGGCGCTTTCGGTGCTTCCTTCGGACCTACAATCCTGCTGTCTCTGTTCTGGAAACGCTTTAACTACCAGGGCGCTGTAGCAGGTGTAATCTCCGGATTCGTTGTAGATCTTGGATGGCTGCTGACAGGAATGACAGATGCCACAGGTATCTTCGAGATCATCCCTGGATTCTTCGCAAGTCTTTTGATTGCTGTCGTTGTGGCTAATCTTACTGCCGAACCGAATGAAAAAGCTGTTGAGATTTTCGAGCAGGGAATCAAAGCTGAAACTGAATAAACTGCAAATGAATTATAAATGCGCAAAAATCAGTCGTAAATATTTACGGCTGATTTTTTGTGCGTTTATGATTCATATTTATCTTATTATATATTTATTGTCGGTATTGTATAAAAATAAACAAATTTTTTGTGCAATATTGCTGTCGCTCCTCTCGTGGGAGCGTGGATTGAAATATAAATCTCAATGTCTGACATGTAACACGTCCCCGTCGCTCCTCTCGTGGGAGCGTGGATTGAAATGATGTCTGTTGAGCTGTCCGCGGTATAATCTCCAGTCGCTCCTCTCGTGGGAGCGTGGATTGAAATTAATCATCAATAGCTCTTATCAAATATCCGTATATCGTCGCTCCTCTCGTGGGAGCGTGGATTGAAATAATACTAAATTCGTCTTTTAGCACTGCTTCAAAGTCGCTCCTCTCGTGGGAGCGTGGATTGAAATTTGCATTGTTAAGGTCTGTAAGTGGCTTTGAATTGTCGCTCCTCTCGTGGGAGCGTGGATTGAAATATTGGAAGTGATAAGCAAGCTGACGCATGAGCCGGTCGCTCCTCTCGTGGGAGCGTGGATTGAAATTGCATGGACTGCCCGGCATTCTCTACGGTTGATTGTCGCTCCTCTCGTGGGAGCGTGGATTGAAATACAATTGGGAAGTTGAGGAAGTATCACAGAACTGTCGCTCCTCTCGTGGGAGCGTGGATTGAAATGCCTGCACGCTTGAATCTGTCCAAGGGCTTATACGTCGCTCCTCTCGTGGGAGCGTGGATTGAAATTTGAATACCTTAATGCCGATTGTTACGGCCAGTACTGTCGCTCCTCTCGTGGGAGCGTGGATTGAAATAAATCTTTGATGAACCATATAACAAAGCCTGCAAGGGTCGCTCCTCTCGTGGGAGCGTGGATTGAAATGTATCTACCACACATACCATTACAATCAATATCGTCGCTCCTCTCGTGGGAGCGTGGATTGAAATTTTTTATCCTCAGCATAATAAGCAGTAGATTTAGGTCGCTCCTCTCGTGGGAGCGTGGATTGAAATACACCATAAATTTCAGTAGAACCACGACTGTCTGTCGCTCCTCTCGTGGGAGCGTGGATTGAAATGCCAAACCTTCTATTTAGCAAATAGTTGATAACCGTCGCTCCTCTCGTGGGAGCGTGGATTGAAATATAGTCTTGAGTGAGAATAAGCCGTTGGTGTTTGAGTCGCTCCTCTCGTGGGAGCGTGGATTGAAATATCGGTAACGATGATGGACAAGGACAGTTGCTTGGTCGCTCCTCTCGTGGGAGCGTGGATTGAAATCCGGTTATATTTTTAGGCTTCAAGGAATGGTATGTCGCTCCTCTCGTGGGAGCGTGGATTGAAATATTCCAGAGCTGCCTACAGAGGATGAGCAGCGCGTCGCTCCTCTCGTGGGAGCGTGGATTGAAATCAGCAAGTTGGAAAGACGATGACAACGAGTAATTAGTCGCTCCTCTCGTGGGAGCGTGGATTGAAATTTTTCTTTATCTGCTTGTAAATCTGATTAACACCGGGTCGCTCCTCTCGTGGGAGCGTGGATTGAAATTCTAATAAGGATATCAGCATACTTATCAAGTTTGTCGCTCCTCTCGTGGGAGCGTGGATTGAAATATCAAAACCAACTTGATAACATATATAATGTTTGTCGCTCCTCTCGTGGGAGCGTGGATTGAAATACCATGAATACAGAGACCTGGGAAATGGTGCTTAAGTCGCTCCTCTCGTGGGAGCGTGGATTGAAATCCTTGCATAAGGTTTGAAAATCAGATAATGCTGTGGTCGCTCCTCTCGTGGGAGCGTGGATTGAAATTAAGTTCTGCGATTGTTAATTTTCTCATGGTTTGTCGCTCCTCTCGTGGGAGCGTGGATTGAAATATTAAATGGAAAGATATATTACAGGGAAAACTCAGTCGCTCCTCTCGTGGGAGCGTGGATTGAAATAATGTACGACTTAAACTCATCTGGAATATAATTGTCGCTCCTCTCGTGGGAGCGTGGATTGAAATCAATGCTTAACTTATATTCCGTGGCTTTTAACGACGTCGCGCCTCTCGTGGGAGCGTGGATTGAAATTACTTCCTGCACCTCTTGATAGCCATCACCCATTGTCGCTCCTCTCGTGGGAGCGTGTATTGAAATTCTTTAGCTGTTCCCACTGTTCCGGCGTTATGTGTCGCTCCTCACGTGGGAGCGTGTATTGAAATCAGTGTCACCTCAAAGGTGTAGTCCCCGGTGAAGTCGCTCCTCTCGTGGGAGCGTGGATTGAAATATGGCATAAAAGCCGTCACAAAGTCCGTTGGAAATGGTCGCTCCTCTCGTGGGAGCGTGGATTGAAATTGAAGAACCTGAATACGAACGATTGTGTAATATGGTCGCTCCTCTCGTGGGAACGTGGATTGAAATTCTGCAAGGTTAGTGGCTGTGCCTGTACCTGCCGTCGTTCCTCTCGTGGGAGTGTGAATTGAAATATCAGCATATGAATCTATACACAATCATAATATGCTGCGTTATTGTAGAATTAGTAGTTAAGTCTATTTTTATAGCAATAACGTTGCTTATCAATAATACAATAGATAAATATTGTTGCAAACCAGTAAATAGCAGGTATAATATAGAGTAACATATTAACAGGGAGGCATATTCATTGGGCATTTACGTTAATCCGACAGGAAGATCGTTTGAGCTTGCGATAAATTCAGAGATTTTTGTTGACAAAAGCGGTCTGATTAAAGAAACGAATAAGTGTATAAATACATTACAAAGGTATATGTGTGTAAGCCGTCCAAGGCGATTCGGAAAGTCAATGGCCATGGATATGCTTTCAGCATATTATGGTCGAAAGACTGATGCAGAAAATTTATTTAAAGGCCTTAAAATAAGTCATGATGAGTCGTATGACAGACATATTAACAAGTATGATGTACTCAAAATTAATATGCAGGACTTTTTGAGTGTTACACACAGTGTTGATGATATGCTTAAAATGTTGTGCGAATACATTACGGATGATTTTTCAATAGAGTGTAAGGATATTATTTTTCGGGACAAGTCAAATATTGTGAGAGTAATGCAGGATGTTTTTATGTCTACAGGCAGGCCGTTTGTGATTCTTATTGATGAATGGGATTGTCTGTTTAGAGAATTTACGCAGGATAAAGAAGCGCAGAAGAAATACCTTGATTTTTTGAGAGGCTGGCTTAAGGATAAAGACTATATAGCGCTTGCATACATGACAGGTATACTGCCGATTAAAAAATATGGTTCACATTCTGCTCTTAATATGTTCACGGAATATTCCATGACAGATATGGGAGCTTTGGCAGAGTACTTTGGCTTTACAGATGATGAGGTCAGAGAATTGTGTGACAGATATGATATGGACTTTGAAGAGGCAAGGGCATGGTACAATGGATATAAGCTCGTGTCCCATAGCAAATATGGAGTAAAGAAATATGCAATGTACAGTCCGAAGTCTGTAGTAGAAGCCATGCTAAAGCATAAATTTGGTACTTATTGGAATCAGACTGAAACTTACGAGGCTCTCAAGGTTTATATTCAAATGAATATGGATGGTCTAAAAGATGCCGTGATTAAAATGCTTGCCGGTGAAAGTGAGAAAATAAATACAGGCACATTTGAAAATGACATGACATCATTTGCCACAAAGGATGATGTGCTTACACTTTTAGTACATCTTGGCTACCTGACATATGATAGTGAGACGGAAGAGGTTTCAATTCCAAATCGAGAGGTGTCAAAGGAATATCTTAATGCAATTAGTACAATGGATTGGGATGAAGTATCAAAATCAATAAAAGCATCACAAAAATTGCTTGAGAGTTTGTGGAATATGAATGGTGCTGCGGTTGCTGACGGAATTGATAAGGCACATAATGAGATATCTATTTTACGGTATAATGATGAGAATTCTTTAAGCTGTACAATTAATTTGGCATTTTATTCGGCCAGGGAGTATTACTCAATAGTTCGTGAATTACCAACAGGAAAAGGCTTTGCTGATGTATGCTTTATTCCAAGAGTGAGTCATTTGGATAAGCCGGCAGTTGTTATTGAATTGAAATATGATAAGAATGTTGATGGCGCCATTTCACAGATAAAGTCGAGACAGTATGTGGAAGCCTTGAAGGATTATAAGGGTAATTTGCTTCTTGTTGGAATAAATTACGATAAAAAGACAAAAGAACATCAATGTGTGATTGAAAAATGGAAGCTGTAAAGGTGAAATTAGCAGGGAGTATAGCAACAATTAATGCTATACTCCCTGCTATTATATTTTTGGTTGCAAGAATTTAGTTTATGCTATAAAATATTTATAACTGTATGCAGATATTTAATAATCACAATATCTGTCTGTATAATAAAATACGCATAAAGAGGACGAAAGAATGATCAACAAATTAGTAGACAAAATCAAGAAAACAAACGCACCTATCGTAGTAGGTCTCGACCCGATGCTTTCATATGTGCCTGAGCACATC
>OLIV01000328.1_pt1 | contig 32083 bp, 29 predicted proteins | sample 1601411 | NCBI WGS metagenome assembly OLIV01 (sample SAMN03922450, study PRJEB24848) | human gut metagenome | isolation source: stool sample | host: Homo sapiens | place: Germany | collected 2009-11 | reverse complement strand
AAAATCAGTAAAATTTTTCTCTTTTTCGCGAAATTTTTCTTAAATTTTTGCTTGTTTTTCTCTGAAATTCCCAGGAAAACTTTTCGCAGCATCTGCAATTATACCGAAAAACACTCCCTGAAACCATCATCATAAACCGGACGTAATATCAAAAACTTATTACCAACGCAGTTTTGTATCTATTATAGAGGATAAAAAGGCGCTATGCTTTCGCATAGCGCCAGAATAATTTTTAGTTTTAGTGCAGACGTGCACCGGCCGGGATACGGTTATCTACCATAATAAGGTTCAGCTTCTCTGCGCCTTCCTCTTCATGGATAGCAGACAGCAGCATACCACAGGAATCAATACCCATCATTTTGCGCGGCGGCAGGTTAACAATAGCAACCAAAGTCTTGCCTACCAGCTCTTCAGGCTCATAGAATGCATGGATACCGCTCAAAATTACACGATCGGTACCGGTACCGTCATTCAGAACGAATTTCAGCAGCTTTTTGCTTTTGGGTACAGCGGTACATTCTTTAACCTTAACTACACGGATATCAGACTTGCAGAAGGTGTCAAAATCAACATATTCTTCATATGCAGGCTCAATAACAACCTTAGAGAAATCGATAGTTTCCTCCTTAGCCTCTTCTACGGGTGCAGCAACAGCAGGAGCCTGCATAAAGTCAGGCTTCTCGCTTACAGCCTTGCCCAACGGTTTCATGGTCGGGAAGAACAGTACGTCACGAATGGTAGAGCTGTTGGTCAGGAACATTACCAGACGGTCGATACCAATGCCTAAACCACCTGTCGGAGGCAGACCGTATTCCAGGGCGTTGACAAAGTCCTCGTCCATCATATTTGCTTCTTCATCGCCGTTAGCGCGTTCTTCAACCTGCTTTAAGAAACGCTCCTTCTGGTCGATAGGATCGTTCAATTCGGTAAAGCCGTTGCAGATTTCGCGGCCATAGATATAAGCCTCGAAACGATCGGTGATTTCAGGGTTTTCAGGGTTGCTCTTGGCCAGCGGGGAAATTTCTTTCGGGTGACCGGTAATAAAGGTAGGCTGAATCAGCTTATCTTCAACATATTCTTCAAAGCATGCGTTGATAATTTTGCCAATGCCAAAGGAAGGCTCAACAGCCACATTCAGCTCTTTAGCGATAGCGCGTGCTTCTTCCAGATCGGTTACGTTAGTAAAGTCCTTGCCGGAATATTCTTTTACGGCTTCAATCATGCTCATACGCTTCCAGGGAGAAGCCAACTCGATAGTAGTGCCTTCATAGTTGATAGTGGTAGTGCCCAGAACCTTCTCAGCAGTCTTAACAACAACCTCTTCGGTCAGGTCCATCATATCGCGGTAATCGGCAAAAGCCTGATAAATCTCAACGCTGGTGAATTCCGGGTTATGACGGTTGTCAATGCCCTCGTTACGGAATACGCGGCCCATTTCATATACGCGATCCATACCGCCTACGATAAGGCGTTTGAGGTACAGTTCAGGTGCAATACGCATATATACCTGCATATCCAGAGCGTTATGATAGCTGATAAACGGACGTGCGGCAGCACCACCTGCGATGGTGTTGAGGATAGGAGTTTCTACCTCCAGGAAATCATGGCTGTCGAGAACCTCGCGTACGCTTCTGATAATCTGGCTGCGTTTTACAAAGGTATCACGCACTTCCGGATTAACAATCAGGTCAACATAGCGTTGACGGTAACGGGTTTCAACGTCCTTCAGACCGTGCCATTTTTCCGGCAGCGGACGCAGGGATTTGGACAGCATTTCTACGGAATTTGCTTTAATAGACAGCTCGCCCATATGGGTGTGGAAAGCAGTACCGGTAATGCCTACGGTATCACCGATATCCATCAGCTTAATCAGCGCATAGTTTTCTTCGCCGATAACGTCTTTACGTACATATACCTGGATACGGCCAGTCTTGTCCTGCATATCCATGAAGCAGGTTTTGCCGTGGCCGCGGATAGCCATAATACGGCCAGCCATTTTTACTTCAGTTTCTTTTTCGGACAGCTCATCGAACTGCGCAGCGATATCTGCTGCGCGATGAGTGTACAGGAAGCGATAGCCGAAAGGCTTCCAGCCATGCTCCTCAATTTTATGCATCTTGTCAATGCGGACCTGCATTTGCTCGTTGATTTCGTTTTCGGTAAGCACTGCAGCTTCTTCTGTATTAGGTTTGTTTTTTACCTCTGCCATTATCGCCCTTGCTCCTTTTTATTTAATTTCTACGATTTCGTAGGACAATTCACCTACAGGGGTTTTAGTAATAACAATGTCATGAACCTTACGGCCCAAAATTGCCGCACCTACAGGAGATTCGTTGGAAATACGGTTTTCAAACGGATCTGCTTCAGTAGTACCAACAATGGTGTAGGTTTCTTCGTCACCAGTTTCTACGTCCTTCAGCAGTACGGTAGAGCCAAGAGATACAATGCCTGCTGCCTTGCTGGCACTGTCATCGATGATGGTAGCAGTTTTAATCATCTGCTCCAGCTCCAGAATACGGCCTTCGTTTTTGCCTTGATCTTCCTTTGCCTGATCGTACTCAGAGTTCTCGCTCAAGTCGCCCTGTGCTCTTGCTTCTTTCAGACGTTCAACGATTTCTTCGCGGATTTCGCCCTTACGTTGAGCTAATTCTTCTTGTAATTTTTTTAAGCCATCAGCTGTTAAAATAGTTTCCTTGCTTGCCATGTTCCTGCTCCTTTATCATTATTTATATAAAAATTTACTTACACACATATATTGATTATATATGTTGCCGGATTTACTTGTCAATATCAGCAGCCATGCACTGCCAGGGCATGCTGAGCGTTATGCTTGACTTCCTCGATATGCTGGGTAGAAACAGCACGTTCAAAATTACGGAAACCCGCCATCTTGAAGTTATGCTTATCTGCCAGCTGAGAAATAAGATTTATCTTATTGATATCCAGGGATCTTCCCAGGGAGAAGTTTTCATAACGGCCATCCAGTGCCAGAATCATAGTTTCTGCCATACATGCATAGGATGTATGCGGCGGGAAGCCGAAGTTGAAATGAAAATCTACGTCACCGGGCACGTTAATAACGCCACCTTCAATTACCAGCACATCGTTACGCTGCAGCGATACCTCACGCGATACATTGCGCGGACGCGCCACATCACATACTACAGCGCCAGGCTTCAAATCGCCGGGCTCAATCAAAAAGTCCAGCGCACTGGTTACGGTAATAACAATGTCTGCCTCCTGCAGAGATGTGCGGATATCCTGGCTTACGGCAACCTCGCAATGATTTTGCTCAATAAGCTCCTGCGCCAGCTCCTCCAGCGGTCCCATATGACGGGCAACAAGCGTAATATGCTTAACCTCTTTTGCCAAAAGACGTACGGAAGCAGCACCGATAGAGCCGGTGGCACCGACTACGACAGCACGGCATTCCTTCAAATCCTTACCCATCATTCGGGCAGCCTGCTTAGTTCCCTGAATAGCGGTAGCAACGGTATAGCTGTTGCCGCTGGTAACTGCTATATCCAGATTTTTCGCTACGGTAATGCCTGCATCACCGACAATAGAAGTGAAAGCTCCCAGGCCGACAATCTTGGCTCCCAGCTCCTGAGCAACCTTGCCGGACTCAATAATTCTGTCCATAACAAATTCCTCAGGCAGCTCCACCATCTGCTTAGCAGTCAGCGGACAGCCGATAAACCAGCCTTCGGCTTCAGCATAAGGACTCTTGATGCCGGTAATATGCGAAACCTTGAACGGCTTCTTCATTTTCAGACAGGCTTCGATTATCGGGTCGGGAATATACCTCATCAAGGGTGATAAGTGTTCCATATCCTGCAGGGATAATGGATGTAGAATAAAAGCAAATTTTTCCATAAAAACAAACTACTCCTTCGTACAAAAGTACTCAACAGAAGATTCTATATGATAATGCTCTAAAAGCTTCAGATATTCATCCGCCGTGAGCGGTTCTTTACCGCCGTGCAATGCAACCAGCATGGCCTCCATAACATTGGTGCCGAAGCTGCGTCCTTGAATACAGGGAGTTGTCGTAATCAGCATTTTGATTCCCGCCTCCTGCAGCATCACTCTATCAGCAGCAGTAACTGTATTAGTAATAATAGTTTTTCCCGGCAGCTTATCCGGCATAAACTTTTTTATATAGTGAAAATCACCGGCAATGATATCATTCTTCAGAAAATATTCCGGATGACGCACTACCCGCAATTCCTGATCCTTGCCCATGGGGTAAAACCAGCTTACCGGCAGTTTGGTAACAAGCGGTGCCAGCAGCGCCGCCCACCATGCAAGCGCCTTCAGCGAATATAACGGCTTATTGACATTCAGACCGAAAATAAGGTCACCGAAGGTTACCTCAGCACCTGCCTCCAGCAAGGCCTCCGCCATACCGAAGCGGTCCACGCCGCAGACCATCAGCACCTTGCTGCCCTTTATCGGCACCTTGCTCCCGGCCGCAAGTGATTCAATCAGCTTACGCTCCAGCGAATTTTTCAGGCCGCTGCCATCTAAAACCGGTGTCTTTTTTACATTAGCAATCAGATGAGCCGATTCACGGAAGGTATAACGCTTTTTGCCTGCATAAACATATAAATCCGTACCACCCAGACCGATGGCATCAGCTTTGCCGTCCCATTGCTCCAGGAGCTGACGTGCTCTGTCAAAATCGCCGTCGGTTCCCCGGCGTTCGATGCTGATTTTGCGTCCTCCCAGTTCCAATATGGCGCCGGCATCACGTTTAGATGACCCCAGACTGATACTTACTACATGTTTTGCGTTGTTAGCTGCTTCCATGTTTTTAACTCCCTAAATGCTTCTTTTACAAATTATTATTTTAACATATTTGCGCGTCTTAGACAATGCCAGATGCAAAATGTTTTTCTGTTTCATAATAGCGATGCGCGCATTCGCTATATTCTGCCAGCAGCTCCGAAAACTGCTCCTGCGTATCAACCTTATGGAAGCGTCCTCTGAATTCCGCTGCATGCGGCATGCCTTTAAGATAAGCAGAAATATGGCGGCGCATCTCCTTGACCGCAACAACTTCGTTCTTATAAGCAATGAGCATTTCCAGATGCTCCGCCGCCTGCGCCAGACGCTCCTTCAGAGAAGGCGGCTGCGGCAACTGCTCGCCGCGCAGTGCTGCCGCCAGTGCGGTAAACAGCCACGGGTTGCCGTCAGCGCCACGTCCGATCATAAGTCCGTCGCAGCCTGTCTGCTCCAGCATCCGCAATCCATCCGCCACCGTAAAAATATCGCCGTTGCCAAACACAGGCACTTTTACTGCCTGCTTTACGTCGGCGATAATGCTCCAATCAGCCTTGCCCTCGTAAAACTGCTGACGAGTACGTCCGTGTACGGCAACAGCGCTCACGCCGGCTGCCTCCACGGCACGCGCAATCTCCACCGCGTTGCGGTTGTTATCGTCCCAGCCCGCGCGAAACTTTACCGTCACCGGAATCTTTACGGCCTTAACCATCGCCGCCAGAATATCATGCGCCAGCTGCGGATTCTTCATCAGCGCCGAGCCTTCACCGTTATTAACAATCTTCGGCACCGGGCAGCCCATATTAAAATCAATCATATCCGCACCGTTGGCCTCTACCATGCGTGCAGCCTCTGCCAGCTCCGCCGGCACACTGCCGAAAAGCTGGATAGCCGTAGGGCGCTCGCCGTCATCAATGCGCAGCATTTCGGTGGTTTTGACGTTTTTGTACAGCAGGCCCTTGGCGCTCACCATCTCCGACACCGTCATGCCGCAGCCCAGACGGCGGCAGATCAGGCGGAACGGCAAATCCGTAATGCCTGCCATCGGCGCCAGCGCCAACGGTGCAGACAGCTCTATATTACCAATATTCATAAAAATAACTCCTATCGAAAAAAGCTGCCGCGCAGCAAAACGCTACTCACGACAGCTTCAACTTTTTTCTCACGAGCGACGGAATAAATCCCTGCTCTTATTTAGCGTTTTTTTCGTACAGAATGCGCAGACCGTCCAAAGTCAGGAAAGGCTCTACAACATCAATACAATCAGATTCTGCAGCCATAGTATTAGCAAAGCCACCGGTAGCAATAACGTAAGCATCACCGCCGAGCTCCTTCTTCATATGGTTGACAATGCCCTCCATCTGACCTACGAAGCCGTAAATAGCACCTGCCTGCATAGAGCTTACAGTATTGCGGCAGATTACGGATTTAGGCTTAACGAGCTCGATACGCGGCAGCTTTGCCGCACGTTGGAAGAGCGCTTCTGTAGAAATGCCGATGCCGGGCGCAATAGCACCGCCCAAGTATTCACCTGTCGGCAGCAGCGCACAGAAGGTGTTGGCAGTGCCGAAATCAATAATAATCATCGGCTTGCCCAAATGACTGAATTTATGGAAGGCTGCTACAGCGTTGACAATACGGTCTGCACCAACCTCTTTCGGATTATCGTATTTAATGAAAATGCCGTTTTTAACGCCGGGTCCTACAACCATCGGTTTAATACCGAAATAGCGCTCACACATATGGCACAAGGGAATCAGCACCGGAGGCACAACACTGGAAATAATGACGGAAGAAATCTTATCCATTTCCACATCACTATAAGCAAACATGCTGCGCAGCATAATACCAAATTCATCTGCAGTTTTAGAACGGTCTGTAGAAAAGCGCCAGTGTACCTTTAAAGTCTTATCCTCGAAAACACCAGCTACGATGTTTGTATTTCCTACATCCACAACAAGTAACATTCTAAGATCCTCCTCGGAAATCTGCGTTCCATTCGCAAAATACGGCATAAAAGCCTTTTTTATTTTACCACAAAGCGGAAATATTGCAAGAAGAAATTGTAGCTATTTAACGCTTACCGTTTTACGCGTACTCATTCCCCTTAGCCTTCGCCGGACGAATAGAAACATCACCGGCAACAACCTTTTCCTTGCTGCCGTCCTCGCGGCGTACAACCAGCAGTCCTTCCTCATCAATATCCTCGGCCGTACCGAAATAAGTCATATCAGGGGCAATGACCTTTACCTCCTGACCTAAGGTGCAAGAATAACGGCGCCATTCGTCAAACACGGGGTCAAAGCCCTCCTGAACCGCAGTTTCATAAAGCTCCTCCATATTTTTGAGGATATCGCACAAAAGCTCTACTCTGGTAAAAGGCTCCGTTGCAGCATCAGCCACGGAAACAGCCAGGTCGCGTACTTCTTCGGGATAATCTTCGGGAGAAGCGTTGGTGTTAATGCCGGTGCCGATAACAACATAATTGATATGACCGAATTCGGCATTCATCTCCGTCAGGATGCCTACAAGCTTGCGTCCCAGCAAAAGAATATCATTAGGCCATTTAATAGAGGCATGAACGCCGGCAATCTTGTTGATGGCCTTTACTACGGCAACAGCTGCGAGCAGCGTACATTTGGAAGCTTCCTGCGGCAGGAACGGCGGCTTCAGCACCACGGAAAACCAGATGCCCTTCGCATAGGGGGAAATCCAGCCGCGTGATAAACGTCCTTTGCCTGCGCCCTGCTCCTCTGCTACTACCAGCAGACCGTTTTCACAGCCTTCGTTGGCCAATGCTTTGGCAAGATTGTTGCTGGAATCAACGCTGTCACGGTAGCAGATATTGCGTCCCAGCCATTTGGTCTGCAGACGGGACAAAATTTCCTGCGGAAACAGACGGTCCGGAACCTCGCGCAGAATATAACCGCGCTTAGGCACAGACTCAATCTCGTAGCCCTCGTTCTTCAATGCCTGGATATGCTTCCAGATAGCAGTACGCGAAACCTCCAGCTCCTTGGAAATCTCTTCACCGGAAACCGGTGTCCCCTTACTGTTTCGCAGCAGCTCCAAAATACGTTTACGCATATATATCATCCTCTCCGATTCTCTTAATACTCTTCTTTATCAGTCTAAAGCCTGTCTGTAAAGACATTCCGATATGCAAAGAGTAACACCAGGTTAACCAAAAGTCAAGTCTAAAGTGAACGATGCCTTCGATAAAAGTAAAAAACCGCCACACCTAAGTGCAGCGGCTCATAAATCAACCTTTATTTGATATACTGATCCTCCAGCTTATCAAGCGTACCATCCATATCCTTTTCTTCCATAAAGAAGTTTACGTAATTCAACCAATCCTGGTCACCTTTAGCCATCAAGATACCAAAGTGATTTTTCGTAAACGGATCATCTAGCAGAGGTGCTGCCAGACGGGCATCATCACGCACATAGCGACGTGCTTCCATAGTTTCTGTAATCATAACATCAGCCTTGCCTTCGGCAATCAGTGCAGGAATCTCTGCATTTTGCGGATGTACTAAAAGCGTGCAATTAGGCAGATTGCTCAGAGCAAATTTTTCATTTGTGCCGCCGGGATTAACCATAACGCGAACGCTCTTCTTATTCAAATCCGCTTCGGATGTAAATTTCTTTGCATTAGCCTTGCGACATAAAATCGTCTTACCGAATGTCAGATAACCATGAGACATATTCATTTTTTGCTCACGGGCAAAGGTTCTTGTAACACCGCACATAGCAATGTCAAACTTTCCGGCCATAGTGTCAGCCTGCAGTGTTTTCCATGTAGTCGGTACATATTGCACCTTAACACCCAAGGATTGTGCCAACAGCTCCGCTACCTCGACATCAAAGCCTTCATACTTGCCGGTTTCTTTATTAAGATAGCTCATAGGCTTATAATCGCCGGTACTGCCGACCAGCAAAACTCCACGAGCTTGCACATCTTCAATTTTTCCTGCCTCTGCGCTCGGAGTCAAAGCACCCATACCGCAAATTGTCGTTGCCAACAGCGCACCTACACATAATTTCTTTAAATTTACCATACTACCATCCTTCTTTCTTATCTGCTATGCAGCAGATATTTTGGATGTATTATACAATATTCATCAACACTTAGCCAGAATTTTATCACTTTTTCACAGAAACAAATTCAATTAAAGAAAAAGTGTTAAGCTATTTACACAAGCAAGCCTCTAATACCATTTGCTCTGCACACGCACCCAGGCACCTGCTCCGCCCTTGCTGCGCACCTGCAGCCACGTGCCTTCATCAACCGGCTGCAGCAAGGCCTTGTCAACCTCCAGCTTAGCAGTTGCTCCCTTAGTAGTCTGCACCTCAATCACGCAAGGGGTATTCGCCTTATCCATACGTGCTTCCGCCAGCTTATAAACATCGCCCTCACGCAGCTGATATTTAGTGCGGTTTTTATCCTCTACTATCTTAGTCTGCAGCACCTTCACCGCAGTAGGTTCTGCAAGCTCCAGCTTATCCGTCACATCCAGCTCCTCGCCTTTGGCAAATCCGCCTGCCGGCTGAGCAGTCACAGAAGGCTGACTGTAAAAGCTGTCGCCCTCCTTCACACTGTAGCTTCTGTCCTTCAGTCCAAAAATATTCATACCGATTGCAAAGCCCGCCAGCAGGCAGAGCAATGCCGCAATTCTCATTACCAGCTTATTACTCATCATGCCCACCTCACATCAGCTTCGCATCCGAAAGCGCATTGTATTTCACAAAGCCCGGCTTGCCGTTGAACTCAACCTTTTTCCACTGGCCTACATAAGGAAAGCGCAACAGATTGGTAGAAAAATCAAGGTCATATTCCTTGTCATCAACCAAAACACGTCCCTTGGTTTCACCGCTGCCCCTGTCCGGCTGCAGCACAAGTACCTGCGTACCGGCAGGAATAATATGCCGCCTTCCGAAAAACTTGCGGAACTGCATCTGCTGCTCCGTAACAGCATAGCGTTCATCCTTATCCTGACTGGAAACTGTATCAATATAATCCAGCTTAACACCGGCAGACAGATAATCAACAACCTTTCCATGCAGACCTGACGGATCACTGTACATAGCAGCCTTATCCTGCAGCACAACGCACTGCAGTCTGCCTGTTTCTACCTTGGCATAATGCAGCTCATTCGTAAGCTTCGCCGCATTGTAATGCGGTGAGGTTTTATTGCTGCTCCAGGCATAGCCTGCCCCGGCAATAAAGCCTATCAGCAGCGCCGCCACACACACAGCAGCAGTTTTCCTGTTTATACTCTGCAGTTTATCAAAAACCATAAGCACACACTCCCTTAGATATTATTGTCAGAAGCTCATACTATGCTTACATTTTCTCATACTTACAGAGCTTTCGCAAGCAAAACAAAAAAGCCCAAGAGCCATGCTCTTAGACCTAAGATTTAAATGGTGCGGTAGAGAGGATTTGAACCTCCACGGGGTCTCCCCCACTAGCTCCTGAGGCTAGCGCGTCTGCCGTTCCGCCACTACCGCATGCTTTATTCATTTCGTTACTGTCATAAGCAACATAGATATAATAGCATACTCTGACGCGTTCGTCAAGTAACCTTGCAAAAAAAATTATAAAATCTTCTTGCGCTATTACTTTATCCTATCCTTATAAAGCAGATAATATTTATCCCTATCCTGCATGACCTTGGCAACATATTCACGGGTATCAGGGTAAGGAATAGATTTTATATCATTGAAATTGTAGTCCCAGCCATTTTCCTGCATCCATTCATGCGTCTGCCCGCGTCCCGCATTATAGGCCACCATCAGCAGTACCAGGTTATGCTGAAATTCGTGCTCCAGCTCACCTACATACCAGCAGCCCATGCGGATATTTTTTTTCGTCTGGTACAAATCACTGTCCTGATAACTCTCCAGGCCCATCTGCTCGGCAATCCAACGTCCTGTTTCCGGCATAATCTGCATCAGGCCGACAGCTCCGACTTTAGAAACAGCATCATGCTTGAAGTTGCTTTCATTTTTAATAATGGCTGCAACAAGAAAAGGATCTACATTATTTTTCTTGCTGTAGGTCACAATATCCTGCTGATAATCCCACATATAAACGAAGCGCATCTGTACAGTATCACTGCTCCAGATTTTCCAGCCGCCGAAGCCTATGACAAGCAGCACGCCAAGAAGCAGCAGCCAGCTGTACAGCCTTCCGTGTGTCTTAGTCCGTCTGCTGCGGGCTTTGCGCTTACCCTTCACTGACGCCACCCAAAAGCAGCTCCAGCTGCGAATGCACAGCCTGCATGGTTTCCGCCTGACTGCCACTGTTATCCAATACTACATCGGCATATTTTTTCTTTTCCGCCAAGGACATCTGCGCTTCAATGCGCGCATTCACCTCGTCCGCAGTCATGCCGCTGCGCAGCATTGCTCTTTCAACCTGCTGCTGACGGCTGACGGATACCAGCCACACGCTGTCCACATTCTTATGCCAGCCGCATTCAATCAGCAGAGGCACATCCAGCACCGCTGCCTTATGTCCCTGTTTGCTGCTTGCAGCCAAAAAGCTTTCTGCCTGCTGCCAGACTATTTTATGGATAATCGCCTCCACTGCCTTCAGCGCTTCCTTATCGTGGAAAATGCGCTCGGCAACCTTGGCTCTGTCCAGTGTACCTTCCTCGCTCAGATATTCCTTGCCCAGTACAGCAATCACCTGCGCCAAGCCTTCGCTGCCTGCAGCTACTGCCAGACGTGCTTCGGCATCCGCATCAAAAACAGGCAGTCCCAAGCTGCGCAGCTCTGCAGAAACTGTACTTTTACCGGAAGCAATGCCTCCCGTCAAACCTATTGTTATCATTATTCTCCACTCCTACTTTTGGCAATGCTCACAATAAACCGTGCCTCTGCCGCCGACCTTGGTTGTCTGCAGCAGCGCACCGCATTTTTTACAGGGCTTGCCGCCTCGGCCATACACCAGCAGATGATTCTGGTTATCGCCCTTATTTCCTTCGCCGTCCTTATAATCACGGAAGGTTGTACCGCGATTTTTGATGCCCTGCGCGATTACCGCATTGACTGCCTCACACAAGCGCCCTACCTCAGCAGCGCTCAGGCTGCAGGCTTTACGCATAGGCAAAATACCGGACAGAGCCAGGCATTCATCGGCATAGATATTGCCAAGACCTGCGATAATCTGCTGGTCAAGAATAAAGCTCTTGATAGCCTTCTTGCTTTTTTGCGCCAACGGCAGCAGATATGCGGCAGTAAAGCCCTCGCTCAGCGGCTCCGGTCCCAGCGTTTCAAAGCCTTCAATATATGTATCGTTATCGGTTACCAGATACAGCGTACCGAAAGTACGGATATCCGTAAACCACATCGTCACGTCATCAGAAAGCGTAAATTTTATTTTGGCATACGCCGGTGCAGGTGCGGCGGACGGTTGCGCCAACAGCGCGCCTGTCATGCGCAGATGCACTATCAGCTGCTGCTTCGGTGCTGTATGCAGCACAAGATATTTACCGCGTCGGCCCACGCTGCTGATAGTTTTGCCCACCAATCCTTTGATAAAGGCATCAGGCTGAGGATATTTTATCAATCGCTCCAAATATATTTCTACTGCTAAAATTTTCTTTCCTTCTATATGAGGCGCAAGTGTTTTGCGCACCTGCTCCACCTCAGGCATTTCCGGCACAGGTCTTCCCCTCTTTCCGTAAAGTATCCGTTATTTTGTTTCCGCCCAGTCACGACCGCAATTAACGTCGGCAAGCAGCGGAATATCCAGTGACGCAGCACCTTCCATGGCTGTGCGTACCAGCTGCGCTACCTGCTCCTTCTCATCCTCAGTAACTTCCAGCACCAGCTCATCGTGTACCTGCAGCAGGATTCTGCTCTTGCACTGCGCCTTATCCAGCTCGCGCTGCACGGCAATCATAGCCTTCTTCATAATATCTGCGGCAGTTCCCTGAATCGGGGTGTTGATAGCGGTACGCTCCGCAAAGCTGCGCAGATTAAAATTACTGCTGCGGATTTCCGGCAAATAGCGTCTGCGTCCCATCAACGTGCTGACATAGCCCTGCTCACGCGCCTTAGCTACAATATCTTCCATATATTTTTTTACACCTGTATAGCGTTCAAAGTAGCTGTCAATATAGCCTGCTGCTTCTTTGCGGCCGACATCCAGCTGTTTGGCCAAGCCAAAATCGCTGATGCCGTAAACAATGCCAAAGTTAACTGCCTTCGCACGGCTGCGCATTTCGGGCGTAACTTCTTCAAGCGGCACACCGAAAACCTCGGCAGCGGTGCGCGCATGGATATCCTGACCATGGCGAAAGGCCTCCAAAAGCAGCTCATCCTGCGCAATGCAGGCCAGAATACGCAGCTCAACCTGCGAATAATCGCAGCTCATCAGCAGGTCATAGCCTGCTCCCGGAACAAAAATGCGGCGAATCTGTCTGCCTTCTTCCGTACGGGCAGGAATATTCTGCAGGTTGGGGTCCGTGCTGGACAAACGGCCTGTTACCGTCACCGTCTGCTGGAAGTGCGTATGAATGCGTCCCGTTTTGGGATTAATCAGCGGCTGCAGTCCTTCCAAATATGTGGATTGCAGCTTCGCCAACTTGCGATGCTCCAAAATAGTAGCAATCAGCGGATGCTTGCCCTCCAATGCTTCCAATACCTTGGCATCGGTAGAATAGCCTGTTTTCGTCTTTTTGATTACCGGCAGCTGCAAGCGTTCAAATAAAATCACGCCCAGCTGCTTGGGAGATTTCAGGTTAAACTCTTCGCCCGCCTGCTCCTGTGCCAAAGCCTCCAGCTTTGCAATACGGTGCCCCATATCTTCGTTCAGCTGCAGCAAAAGCTCCTTGTCCGGCGTAATACCGGCAAACTCCATCTGCGCCAGCACCGGTGCCAACGGCAGCTCAAATTCCTCATACAGCTTGAGCTGCTGCTGCTCAGCCAACAGTCCGCGCAGCTTAGATGCGAGCTGCAGCAGATTTTCGCAAGGCGTTGCCAGTACTCCCGGCAGATTGCGGCGGCTCAAATCCTCCAGGCTGTAAGAGCTGTGGCCGGGGTCGGCAACATAGCCTGCCAGGGCTACATCATCAACTATTCCCTGCACCTTCACCTTGCGGCACAGGCAGCATTTATAAAGCTCCTTGCTGTCTATCGTTATCTTTTTGCTGCCTGCGTCTGACAGCCAGCTGTCAAATTTATCCCAACAACCGCTTTGCGCTCCCAGCACATAAATTTTATCATCAACCAAAATTTCGGCACTGCTGAAATACAGCTCAGGCAGCTGTCCTGCTACCTGAGCATGCACGGCAACAGGCTGCTTTGCTTTAGCCAATGCACCAAAGAGCTCCTCTGCCAGCTGCAGCGTATTTACTGCCACCTGCGGCAAGCCTTCCTGCTCAACAGCTTCACCGAAAAGGTCAAAGCTGTCCTGCGCACCGCCAAGTACCGCGGCAAAGCGCTCGTACATATTGCGGAACTCCAAATCCTGCAGCAGGGTGCGTGCTTCCTCCTTCATCGGCTGCAGCTCGTAGGTCTGCACAGCGGTATCAACAGGTGCTTCCGTGCAGATTGTTGCCAGCTGCTTCGACAGCAGTGCAGACTCCTTATTGTCCGTCAGCTTCGTCTTTAACGATTTGCCGGAAACCTTCTCGATATTCTCCAGCACCGTTTCCACATTGCCGTATTCCTTAATCAGCTTCATCGCTGTTTTAGGACCTACTCCCGGCACGCCGGGAATATTATCCGAGGTATCACCCATCAGGCCCTTCAGCTCAATCAGCTGCTTAGGCTGCAGGCCCTCGTAATTGGCAGCAAATTCCGCCTCATCAAAAACTTGAATATCGCTGATGCCGCGCTTGGTATAAAAAACCTTGGTACGCTTATCAATAAGCTGCAGCTCATCGCGGTCACCGGTAACAATGATAATCTCAACCTCCGGCGGTGCCTGCACAGCAAAGGTACCGATAATATCATCGGCCTCGTAATCATCCAGCTCCAAAGTGCGGATGCCCATGCATTCCAAAACCTTCATCGCCAAAGGAAACTGCTCGCTCAGCTCGCTCGGAGTAGGCTTACGCTGCGCCTTATACTCCGCATACAGCTTGCTGCGGAAGGTTTTGCGCGATTTATCAAAGGCAACAGCCATATAACGCGGCTTAACCTCATCCAAAAGCTTCAGCAGCATGTTGCACAGTCCGTACACTGCTCCCGTATGGATACCCTGACGCGTAGTCAGCGGCGGCAAAGCAAAAAACGCTCTATGTATTAAGCTGCTGCCATCTATTACTAAAAATTTATCTGCCATAACTGCTCCTCCTCTATGCCGCTCACATAGAATAAACATTAATGTAATTATTATATCATAGCAAGGCAAGAAAATATGTAACTAATATGTAAGAAAGGGCAAACTTCGGCTTATGCTGCCGCATTGATATCCATGCAATACAAAAGCGCAGAACTGTCTGCGTGCCGTGTTCTGCGCTGAGCTTCTGTTTAAAAATATATTTTTTCTACCGGATAATAGTCATGCAGTATTTTCCTTAAAAGTGAAAAATCATCTGATTTAAACTTCACCAGAGAATACTTAGTTTGAATATAATCTATAAAATCCTGTAAATTATTACATTTAATATAATGCTCTTGGGAATCATCCCTGATATATTTGCCGATTACATCATTTATAAGCTTAATCGTTTCCGGAGCAACGTCTGCCTCCGGCACGAGATATAATTGCGAAATAATATTATTGAAGCTGTAGGCCATAGGTTTATGCCAACGGCTTTGTGACAGCATAAACAGACGGGCAAAGGCGATAAGATTACGCAAGCTTTGGTTGGCACGATGTACATTGCCTTCCTGTTTAACTTCCTGTTCAAATGCAGTCAGCTTCGGCGGAACTGCCATATCCCAGCATTGTAGCAGCTTGAGTCCTCTTTTTTCCGGAAAAACCGGATAATAGACAACTCTCTTTTCCAAATCGCACACCTTAAGCATAATTATATCATCTTTCAGAAAGCGATCGCTGCCATCAGCATTATAAACAAAACACCATGGCGGCAGTTCCTCATAAGATTCTACCTGAACGCGATGTTTTTTATTCATTCCTATAGCTGCTGACAAGCTCTCGCAAAACTCTTTTTGAAAAGCAATGATTTCCTTAGTGCTTGCTTCTCTGCACTTATACATTGCATCATCCCTTCCTTAATCAAATTAATTGTTTACCTTACTTCTTTCAGGCCTTTTAAGGCTTCTCTCCTTTCCCTGATTGTAAAAACACTCTATTTATACTCATCGGCCCAGTATAAATTCATAATTCTTTCTATTCTGATTTTTATTTTTATTCGCAAAATTTGTCGCTATTTTTTACGGCTATTTGAGTTTTGTAAATCACAAATAGCCGTAGTAAATTTTCGTTCCCGGAGCTTTTTATCAACAGCTCTTTATGTGCATAATTATACTATACTGCATTATTTTTGTCTAGTATTTTTTGAAAATTTATCCATTTTTCTTTTAATCTCTAATCGCTGTTTGTAGCATTCTTAAAATTTTTCTTATTGAAATTGAATATCAAATCTACTGTTTTCTATTCTTCATCCGTACGCTCATTTATTCCGGCACAAAGCAAAGTCAAACCACCCAGGGTCCAAAACAATAATCCCATCTGAGTATTAAAATAAACATGGTCCGTCAACCCGCCAATAATAATGCCAACCGTTGCCAGCACATAACCGCGTCCCATAGCCTTCAGCCACAGGCTGCGTCCATGATATGCCAGCCTCCAGCCTGCAGGCAGAAAAATTCCGAACCAAATAACAAGGAAGGCCAGTAAACCATGCGCTCCAAGCTCTGACCAGATATTCAAGAAGATATTATGGCAGTGGTACATGATAACGTTCTTGTCCGCCAGATAAAAATTATACGTTGGATATACAAAACGATAGCCATACCAGCCTACGCCCAAAGGAAACTCCTCAATAATCCACTTGGTGCTCTTTAAATAGGCCATACGCAAAGCAATAGAGGTGTCACCGCCGTAACCGCCACGGATAGATTCCAGACGCTGCAGCACCGCCTGACCGCCAAGCGCCAGAGCCGCCGCACCGCCGCCAAGGACAGGAATAAAAGCCTTACGGCAGAACAGCACGCAGAACGCCAGCAGCATCACAGCGCAGGCTACCCAGTTACCGCGTGAATATGTATAAAGCAGGCAGACTGCTGCCAAAAGCCCCGTAGCAAGAAATGCCAAGCGCCATTTTTTATACGCCTTCGTCTGATTGAAAAAGGCTGTACTGTAAGCAACAACCAGCACAAGATAGCCTGCCAGGATATTGGGGTTAACCAGCGTAGAGAAAACGCGCACTTTCAAATCAGGGAACTGCGCCGGGTCCACCCAGATGCCCTCAGCCGTAACGCCGAAAATCTTCTGCGCAATACCGATGGTACTCACCAGCAGCGATACGATTAAAAAAGTACCGATGAGCTGCAGCGGACGCGGCAGCATGCCAAAGCGCTGCCACGCAAGTGCCAGCCTTTGCTTAGTGTCGGCATTTTTCCAGGCCTCGCTTTGCGTCAGCGGCTCAGCCTCGCAAGCAGTCAAAGTTGCCCTGTCCTGCTCACTGCTGCGTCCGTAACGCAGCAGCACAAAAACCAGCGCCGCATACTGGCCTACAACATAAACCAAATTCCAGAAGGACAAAAATCTGTCCAAAGAAAAATATACCGAAACAACCGCAATCAGCAAAAGAAGATAAAACGCCCCCTGCTGCCACGGCTTCAGCATATTCTCCTGCTGCGGGCGTCCCTTAACATGCGACACAATCACTGCGCCGATAAAGGTCATCGCCACACAGAAGGAGGTGAACTCCTGCTCCAGAGGAATAACCGCCACAGTAAACAGCAGCATATACCATATTTTATTTTCGAGATAATTTGCCAGTTTTGTCATGATACACCCTAACAAAAGATTCTATTTTCTTAAACAAACAATTAATATATCGCAGAGCAACATTTAATTGCGATGCAGATACTCGTTACCGAAGTCAATAAACCTCAATATCGTCTTCAGTTCATTCCACGCTTATCCGCCAGCAGCATCTTCTTAAATTCGCCCACCAGATACAGGCTGCCGCAAACGCACACAACACCGTCAGTGCCTGCTCCGCGGATAGCAGCATCATACGCCGTAGCAAGATCAGCCTCCGCCACAGCATTGCGGCCCACCAGCTTCGCCAAATCCGCAGCCTCCGCAGCACGCGCACCCTCATCGGCACGCACGGTGTAAACAACATCATCCTGCTTAATCAGCGTTTTGATAACACCTCTCATATCCTTGTCACCCATCATGCCAAAGACAAACTGAACCTGCTTGCCGGGATAGTATTTATCCAAAGCATTACGCAGAGCCTTGGCACCGTCAGGATTATGCGCACCGTCCAGAATAATATCCGGATTCTTATGAATACGCTCCAAACGTCCCGGCCAAACGGTATTCGCTACACCCACATGCAGCGCCAGCTCGTTAATGCGGTCATCATGCTTGCTCACCAACTTGGCAGCAACAATCGCTACGCTGGTATTCTTAATCTGATGCTCGCCCGGCAGCTTGATTTCGTAATCGGAATGATAAAAATCACCTGCATGCAGCGTAAAGGTCTGGCCCTCCATCGAGCTTTTTACCTCCGTGCCATGAAAGGCCTTGCCGTAAAGATATACCGGCGCTTCCTTAAACATAGCCAGGCTTACAATAGGACCAAGAGCTTCATTGCCCTCGGCCGCAGTAACCAGAGGCACCTTCTCCTTGATAATGCCTGCCTTCTGCATAGCAATGCGCTCCAGCGTTTTGCCGCAGCGGTCAGTATGGTCCAGCGCAACATTGGTAATAACGCTGACCACCGGCGTAATTACGTTGGTGGAATCCCACAGGCCGCCCATGCCTACCTCAATAACAGCGTAATCCACCTTCTGCAGATAAAAATATAAAAATGCTGCAGCAGTCAGAATCTCAAACTGCGTCGGCTGCTCGCATACACCCTTTTTGACAACGCTGTCGGCAGCAACCTTTACCGCAGTAATCGCCGTGGCAAAATCCTCGTCGCTGATATCCTTGCCGTTGAGGTTGATGCGTTCGTTGTACTTCACCAGATGCGGGGAAGTAAACTTGCCCACCTTCAGGTTTGCTGCCAGCAGAATATTCGTAATCATGCTGGTAACAGAGCCTTTACCGTTAGTGCCGGTTACATGCACTGTTTTAATCTTTTGCTCCGGGTTTCCCAGCTCACGCAAAAGTCCTTCAATACGCTCCATACCGAGCTTAATGCCAAATTTGCCCAGGCTGTCCAAATATGCCAGGCTTTCTGTATAATTCATTGTGCTTACGCCTCCATTAATAATTAGCCAACAATTTATTATAACATAGTTTTGCGCACAGCGTCTTGCGAAAAGCATAAAAATAGCCGCTGCGTCACAAGAACGAGCGACTATTTTGCTAAGTGGATATCACCATATTTTATATGCTTATAGCAGTCCTACTGCTGCAAAGGGTCGTCCCCATATTCGTTCGGCCCCTCCGTTCCCTTGAAAAACAAAAGATAAAGGCAGAAGAAAAGATTAACCAGCGGCACAATCAAAAGCAGCATCCACCAGTCACATTTATCCAAATCATGCAAGCGGCGCACGCCCATCATAATATTAGCTACCAGCTGGAAGATTCCTAGCACAAAGGCGATAATCGAAAAGAGAAGATCAAGAGCACCGAAAGTTTCGGCTGCAAAGGTCAAAATCCCCTGCACCACACAAAGCACCACTGACAGGAAAAAGCTTCTGTAAATATAAGACTTGCGGTTCAAGCGTCCCTCAGACGTAAAGAACAGCTCCTTGAAAACAGCTTCCTTATCCACACTGCTGTCCTTGAACAGCAGGTCCAGGCCCTCGCCAAGGTTCAAAAACTTCTTGCCTGCTTTAGGTGCTGACTGAGCGCTATAAGCATCGGTGTCAGCTTCACCGGCAGCATTGGTATGCTTAAATTCATCAGAATTAACCTTAGGATTGCTATTACCATTAGTATTAGCATTAGCGTCAGTATGTACATTTTCTTGAGCATTAGCAGCAGCAAAGCCGTCTTGCTTAGGACTGTCATTAATACTCTTTTTATAGCTTATATCAGCACTGCTGGCAGCACCGGCTGCAACACCGGCAACAGCTCCCGCCTGTGGATTTTGCTCCTGCTCCACCTTCTGGCCGCAGTTCACGCAAAACTTAGCGCCGGGATTCAACTCACTCCCGCAATTAGTACAGAATTTAGCCATTTTCATCGCCCCCTTTTTCTTTTATTGTAACCCAAGAAGCACTGCAATTCAATAAAATGTGTCTTAGGCAACAAAATAAAAAGCGTACAGTGCCTGCACTCCTCTAAAACCGTACAAAACTGTACATACCGTACAAAGCCCCATGCTGCAAGGCTTTGCGCCTGTACGGTTTTATTCGTCCTGTACGGTTTCACTCTCCTTGAGCCAAGCTTCGTCCAACCGCTTATTCACTGCCGATGTATGCTTTCCTAAGCTCAATTCATTATAATGATAGCGCCAATCGTCATATTCCTCACGCGTTATTTTACCCTGCTCCAGTGCTGTCTGCATATCCAGCCATTCCTGCAACACGCTGTCATTAAACATTCTCTGCGAACAGTCCTCGTCCAGCTTCGTATCAAGTATTATGGCAAAATGACCGTCAACCTTGGTAATCTTCCAGCCAGCACGGTCCTCCATGGAAAAAAACGTCTGCATTAAGCCTGCCCAATTATAAACTTCAGGAATCTTGAACACAGCAGCATCCACGCCAAAAATTTCGCCCAGCCTTTGCAGCGTAGCCTCCTTGGGCCTCCTGATGCCGTTTTCATACTGGTTTATGCGCACCTCCGCCGTAGATTCCGAATATCCTAAAAGCAAGCCAAGCTGCTTCTGCGTCAACTTATGCTTATAACGAAAATAGCAAATGCGTCTGCCCATAGCTATGTCTATAGCCATACTAAGCACCTCCAACTAAAACAAATTCTATTATTTTCAGTATAGTATTAAATAAGGCTGTTGGCAAGCAAATCTATTATCGTCAGAAAATTTATTTATTTTTCTTGACTTAACTAAATTTGTTTATTATAATAGTCTTGTAAGCTAAACTATTTATGTTTAAGTCGTGAATATTTTATATTTTGAGAGGAGACTTTTTATGACAACAATCAACAATGTATTCCAACCGCCTTCCGCGCAGGAGCTGCAGACGCTTTCCATGCCGGAGCTTTATGACACGGAGTTTCCCGTGCCTCAGCCAATTATCCAGGATTTGCTTTACCCCGGACTGTACATTTTGGCAGGCGCACCCAAAATCGGTAAATCCTTTCTTGTAGCACAGCTTGCCTACCATGTTGCCCGCGGCGAACAGCTTTGGTCTTATCCTGTACAGTAAAGCAGTGTGCTTTATCTTGCTTTAGAGGATAAGTTTTCCCGCCTGCAGCAGCGTCTTGTGCGCATGTTTGATATGGAGGTCGCAGAAAACCTGCATATGGCAATAAGTGCGCAGGAGCTTGGCAACGGTCTGGAGGAGCAGCTAAGCTCCTTTATCAAAAAATATCCTGACGTGCGTCTGATAATTATTGATACCTTGCAAAAAATACGCTCTGTCCAGGACGAAAAATTCAACTACGCCCGTGACTATAACAATGCCGCCAGGCTGAAGGAATTTGCCGATAAGCATAATATTTGCCTTCTGCTGGTGCATCATACGCGCAAGCAGCAGTCTGAAGACTCCTTTGAGATGATTTCCGGCTCCAACGGTCTTTTGGGTGCGGCGGACGGTGCTATGGTGCTGCGCAAAAGTCAGCGCGGTGACCATAATGCTTCCCTGGAGATTGTCGGCCGCGACCTTGCTGACCAGCTGCTTTCGCTGAGCTTTTCGCAGGCACGCTGCCTCTGGATGCTGGAGCGAGCTGCTGCAAGCCGCTTTCTGCAGCCACCGGACGAGGTGCTGAAAGCAATCAGCGCCTTTGTGCAGCAATGCAACGGCCATTGGCACGGCACAGCGCAAGGATTGTTGGACGCTATGCATTATAAGGAAATAAAAAGCAATAGCCTTGGCCGCAGAATTAACGCCAAAAAGCAACAGCTTTTAGATTCCTATAATATCGTATCTAATCGCTACCGCAGGGATATTGACCTGCGCTACCTGCCGCCGCAGGCACAAACTGCGTAAACTCAATACCGTACACATACAAAAAACCGTACAACCCCAAAGCCGCATGTGGCAAGGGATTGTACGGTTTTGTACGGTTTGTACGGTTTTTAGGAAGTGCTGCATTAAGCTTAAGCAGTTCTCTTTTCTGCCAGACGGCGCACCTCTTCCAAGGCAAGTTTGCTGTGCTTAGCGGCAAATTCAATACTCATACCATCTGCTAACAAGCTCAAAGCAACCTCTACACTTTTCTTATGCTCCGTTTCTTTAGCTGCTTGCTCAGCTACATTCTGTGCATATAATTCAATGATGTCTGTCATTTTTTCTTCGCCCTCCTTGCTACATTTTAAAAACTCCATGCGCTCGGCAAATTCTTTATAATGCAGCTTTGCCGGTTCTGTACAATACAAATCCTGCATCAGTCTTCCCAATGCAGTATTGTCACGACAATTACTGTTTACATAAACAATATACGATCCATCAGAGAAATCTGAACTCTCCTCTTTAATTACGCGCTCTACGCTGTAAAGCGGAAGTCCTTTCTTAAATACATCATTTTCAGTAATAAAAATGATATAGCTGTCAGGCAGCTCATTGTAATCCCTATTAGTTTGCAAAAATTGCGTGTCTAACACACTACTGTAAAATCTTGCTCTTCTCACAGATGCGCCTTCATCGCTTCGCTGCACTTCTACATTAAAATATCTGCCAAATCCATCCTCTGCCAAAATATCCAACTGTGCGGAATGTCCGTAAATATTCTGGATAAATCTTTGTATTCTTACATTTTTCACTTTGATTTTATCATCTTTCAAAATAACGCGCAACATTATTTGCGCTGCCGACACATTATCATCCAGCATAAGATTCATAAATTTATTATTCATCATACTTAGTCCTTCTATCACCTGTCTGATAAGCTTATAATCTGACTGCATCTCAGCAACTCCTTTGTAATTATCTGATTATTCTTTATTTTTAACAGTATAGCATTCATCCTGTCAGAAGTCAACATAATTTTCTGACTATTTTACTGCTATAAAAAACTGCCGCCGAACTCGTACCTATTCACTAGTACAAATCCGGCAACAGCAGATTTTTTTAGTCTAGCTTATTTTTATAAGGTCTTCAGCCTTAGCTTTTTCTTTTTCGATAACAGCCTTAGGCCACTTGGAAATCATAATGCTTTCTTCGTCGTGCGACAGGCATTGGTAAAATTTTACGCCAAAATTGCACCGTTTGTTCGTTATAAGCTTCCTTTATATATGTTAAAACATTTTTATGGTGCTTCCGTAACGGTAGGCGGTTGCCCTCTGACGCGATAAATTCAGTTTCACTGAAAATCCCGCAAGAGGGAGGTGTTACTGATGGATATACTCGAAGTTATTGCTTTGCTGAGCTTATGCATTGCTTGCATTAAATTAGGTATGGAAATCAACAAAAACACAAAAAAATAACCGCCCAGCCTCGCAAACTGACGGTTATTTTTCATAACTAAAAGTTTTTAAGGGCAACCGTCTATCGGAAGCACCATTTCTATATTTATAATAGCACAAACACAAGCTTTTAGCAAGTTTAGGCAGGCCTACCTGCCAAAGCTGCGCAAATACTCCTTCAACAAAAAGGTGCAGAAATAAGGAAACGTATAGACATTATTATTGCAGCCTATATTACCACCTACAACCTTAATCCCGAATCTTATATCAGGATACTTATCGCTATTAATCAAGGTATTCAAGGAGCGAGCCATGTTATTAGTCGCTTTAACCTCAACCGGCACAAGATTGTCAGCAGTACGCATAAAGAAATCTTCTTCCAGCGTAGAATCATCTTTTTTATAATAATACAAACCGCAACCGGCTTTTTTTAACGCCTCTGCTGCAATATTTTCGTACAACGCCCCCTTATAGACACCTAAATTTTTATAGGCACGCAAATCCTCCTGCGCCTCATCGTCAAGCATGGCCACCAACAGACCGGTATCAGCCATATACAGCTTATATTTCGTCTCATCATAATTGCCCTTAAGCGGCAGCTCAGGAAAAGACAGACAGTAGCAAGCATTAATAATCCCTGCATCACACAGCCATTCTATGCAGCCACGATAATCCTTAAAGCGTGCCCCCCTAGCTACCTTCGTTATCTGAAACTTTTTATTATCCTTCGCCAGCTGTACAGGTATATGCTTGAATACATTCAGAATACGTGTCTGGTCCATGCCATCGGCATACTTACGTATATCCTCTTCATAATCCGCCAAAAGCTGCCTTTGTGTTTCCAGAGAACCGGCAAAGGTTCCCTTCTCTATGTATTCGCGCACCACAGCAGGCATGCCGCCTAAAATGCAGTACTCGGTAAATAATTGCATGAACACCTGCATTTCAACCTCACTAAAAGGCTTAAGCGTACGCATATGCTCTAAAAAGCTGTTGCGCACAGATTTTTGATGTCCCTTGGCCCATAAAAATTCCTCAAAATCCAGGGAATACATTTCGTAATCTGTTTTATAGCCTACACTGTTGCTTTCAATCTTTTTGTAATTGATGCCAAGCATGGAACCACTGCAGATAACATCAAAACGTCCATCAAGCTTAAAAAATTTTAACGCTGTAGCAATTTCAGGAAAATCCTGTAATTCATCAAAGAAGATGATGGTTTTCTGCGGCTCGAATATCTTACTTGTATCCAGCAAGGAAATATTTTTTATAATCGCATCTGTATTATAGCCATCAGCAGTAATCATCTTGTACTTGGGTTCTTCAACAAAATTTATGTAAATAACATGCTCGTAATTTGCTTCAGCAAAACGTCTGACAGATTCAGTTTTGCCTACCTGGCGAGGACCTTTAACAATCAGCGGCTTATGCTCTTTTTCCTGCTTCCACTGCACCAGATAGGTATCTATTTTTCGCTCCAGATAAGTCATGCCTTCACTCTCCTTTTGTGCTCTTTTTTCTATTATACAACGTACGCAATACTCCTTCAACAAAAAAATGAGCCTATTTTTAGGGGTTCGTTACAATTTCATGAGGATATTTTGAAGTGTCGACTACAATTTCATGAGGATATTTTAAAATTCGCCAGCTCAATACCGTACACATGCAAAAAACCGTACAGCCCCAAAGCCTTGTGTAGCAAGGGGTTGTACGGTTTCATCTTTCAGAACAGCTCCGGATACATACCATGAGCAAATTTTTTAATACCTTCGCCTGTTTTGATAGCACTGTTATACGTATAATTCAAGGATATACCATATACCTTGCCTTCACGAACAACCTTAAGTGATTGCAGGCCAGCATGCTGACGGAAAAAATCCGCTGCCTCCTCAGGATTACCGCCACTCTTCACAACAAAAAGCACGTCAGGATTCTCTTCGATAATAGTTTCCAAGCCTATCGTTCCCGAAGAAAAGCTGGGGACATCAGCGCCTAATTTAACGCAAATATCGCCTGCCAGCTTGGTCGAATCATAGGCAACAATGTTCTTGCCCAGCATTTCGATAATCATTACCTTAGGCTTTGGCATATTCTGCGTTTTTTCTCTGACCACAGCGATATCCTGCTGCATATCGGCAACAATTTTCTTCGCTTCCTCTTCCTTGTCAAATATTGTTCCCAAACCCAAAATAAAATCGCATTCCTGCTCCAAGGTCTCCTTTTTATTATGCGATGTAGGAGAATTGGCATTGGTGGAGACATAGGTATGAATCCCACGCTTATTCCAGAAATCCGTGCTTTTGAGCGCCTTATCTGCATAAAGCACCTGGCCGGAAATAATCAAATCAGGCTGCATGGATAAAACGTTCTCCATATTCAAGACAACGTTGCGCTGAAACTTGATTTTGTTATATCCTGCAGCATACTGTGGTTCAGGTGTATAAAAGGGGTTGCCATAACGCACCGGGCAGATAACATTCTGCTCCACGCCCAAGGCTACCAAGGTTTCATTAATCTGTTCACCTACAGCAATAACCCTTTGCGGCACCTTGTCATAATAAGAAACATTTTCACCCAAGGCATTATAATTCTGCACTCTAACATTTTTTACAGCTCTTACGCCATAGGCAGATTGAGCGTGCCCAACTGGACGGTTAGCGTTAAACGCCTGCGTCTGCGTAAAATATATGAATGCACAAATACACAATACTATAGCAATGGAAGCCAAGATAAATCGTTTATTCATAAGTAAACTTCCTTGGATGCCTAGTAGCACCGCTATGTGTTCCCCAAACGATTTCTATACCATGATTACGGAAAATATCAACCAGCCTCAAAGCTTCCGGACAATATTCGTTATCATCTGTACGCGTCTTGCAACAAATACCAACATGAATGACATCAGGCTTGATACTTAAAATTCTTTCAATCTTTTCTTCTAACCCGCTGCTATCTCCCAAGGTAAGCTTACGGCATCCATTGCAGGCCATAAACGCCACCAGTTGGATTTCTTCGTCACCATAACGCGCAAACTGCGCGATACGATTATTAAATACCTGAAAGCATGCCGCTCCGGTACAATTTTCTTCTGAGCGCAGGCAGCGTAGTATAACAATTTTCTTCAATTTATTCCCTCCAATGCTTAGGCAAATAAATAATATTCATGCGTCCTGACTCTGCATCGTAAGTAACTTTACTGTGCACACTATACATATCATAAATAAATTCTTCTGTCAATAATTCCTGCGGTGTCCCCACGCCTACTACCAGACCGTTCCTGATAGCTATCAGCCTGTCGCAGTACATAGCAGCGATATTCAAATCATGGATTGCTGCTACTACGGTAGCATTTAAGCTTTTTACGATATCCATTATTTCCAGCTGGTATTTAATATCCAGATGATTCGTCGGCTCATCTAAAACCAAACACTCCGTCTGCTGCGCCAAGGCTCTTGCCAGAATAACACGCTGCTGCTCACCGCCACTCAGCGTAGAGAACATGCGCTTTTCAAAGCTTTCCATACCCACTCTCGCCAAAGCGCTTCTGGCAATTTTAAAATCCTCCAGATTATCACGCTCCAGCATTTTTTTGTGCGGCGAACGCCCCATAAGCACTACATCCAGAACAGAAAAATCAAAGCTATAAAAATTATGTTGGGCAACAACTGCCAGCTTTAAAGCAGATTCGCGATAAGAAAGCTCGTCCAAATTCTTGCCATCAAAATAAATATCACCGCTAGTAGGCTTCTGCACACGATAAACGCACTTCAGGAAAGTACTTTTGCCACTGCCGTTCGGCCCTATAATACCAAGAAATTCTTTATTATGTAAAGAAAAATCAATTCCCTTCAGAATCTCCTTGTTTCCTACAAACATTTTGACTGCTTCAGCTAATATTTCCACAATCAGTTACCTCCAAAGCCATAGGTGCGTTTTACCATCAGATAAACAAAGCAGGGAGCGCCAATCATCGCTACAAGAATGCCAATCGGCAGCTCTGCTCCGGGAATCAGGATTCGGCAGAGCGTATCAGCTACAACTAAAAAAATTGCACCGGCTAAAGCAGTCACCGGGATAAGCTTTTTATGATCTGTACCAACCAGCATTCTGATAACGTGCGGAACTATCAAACCCACAAAACCGACAGTGCCGGCAGCATAGACAACGAAACCGACAATAATAGAGCTGATTAAAAGATAAAACTGCCTGTAGACATGCAAATCTGTACCCAAGGTCAGCGCCGATTCATCACCCAACAGCATCAGGTTCAAAATACGGCTCTGGCTCCAGAAAAACAGTACAGCAACTACTACTATCGGTACAATAACTATCAAATTATCCCACTTAGCTCCGGAAAAGCTGCCCATCATCCAATAGGCGATGGTCTGCATGCCCTCCTTGTTGTTGGCAAAGTAAACAATGAAGCTGGAAAAAGCACTGCACACAGCACTGAGCGCCATACCTGCCAGCAAAAGCTTTACCGAATTACTGCGTCCGCCCAAATTAGAAATAAATAATACCAGCAGTGAAATAGCGAAGGCACCGGTAAAAGCTGCCAAACCAATAAAGTTTTCACCCATGAATGCTCCTATCCCCAAAAGGATGGCCGCCGTCGCGCCCAAGGAAGCACCGGAGGAAATACCTAAAATATAAGGATCCGCTAAGGGGTTTTTAACAATGGCCTGCATAATGACACCGCTGCTTGCCAATCCTGCGCCGACTGCTGCAGCCAAAACGATTCTCGGCAGGCGCAGCTGCCAGACAATATCATGCACAGAGCCTTTGAGCGCACCATCAAGTGAAGTGCCGCTCTGCAGTTGGCTGATGACCGCCACATAAATCTGCTCCATGGGTATTTTCACCGTACCGACAGCAAGTGCCAAAAACATAACCGCTATTAATACCAGCAGCAAAAAAACGCTTACGTATATGCCTTCTGTCTCTTTAAAAAAGTTAAGCATCTTAAAATTCCTTAATATTGTAGAATGTTATAAAAAGATACCAAAGTACGCCCATTAAAAAAATTAATGAGCGTACCAGGTAATTTTTTTTGGTGATGTATGAGATGTTTGAGTATATGAACTAAATTTAATTAGATATCAAATTCAGCGGAAAGCATAAAGGTTCTAGGACCACCGAAATGCAGCGTATTGCCGCTAGGTGCCCAATACTTTTTATCAGTAACATTGTAGCACATTGCTCTTAAGGTTACCGGTGTGCTGTTAAGAGAAGTTTTATAATTTACACCTGCATCCAGGGTGAAGTAGCTGGGAACACCGTATTGTTCGTTACGAACAAAGGAAGAACCAACATAGTTACCACGCATTAATACGGAGAAATCATCGTTAGCCTTATATTCTACGCCCAAATTTGCGCTCCATTCGGGCACGCCGTTCGGGCGTTTGCCATTGGTAGCTGCACTGGTAGTTTTTTGTTTAGCATTCAAGTGCATAAAGCCGCCAATCAGGTTCCATTTTTCTGCCAGAGTACCGGTTGCAGTGTATTCAAAGCCCTTGTGTCTTGCTTCGCCGTCAGCAAGCAGGAAAGGTTTGGTGAAGCCTGGTTTGGTAACATCTACAGCATTAGCCTTCTTGATATCAAAATAGCTTACCTTATGGAAGAAATCACCGGTTTTGAACTTCACACCGATTTCGTTTTGCTTGGTTTTGTACGGATCTAAAGTTGTACCATGGTTCTGATATTTGGAGCCGACAATACCGCCTTCAACAAACTCTTCCGTATGGTTTGCATAAACAGCTAAACGCGGATTAAAAGTGTAGTTAATGCCAAAGCTCGGAGATACATCATAATAATCGCCGGTTTGTTTATTGTGAGAACCATCAGGTCTATAGGAATCCTTAGCGATGGACTTACCGTTCAGGCCAACCAGAATATTCAGTTTCTCATTACCAGTGGTAATAGAATCCATCACAGACCAACCGCTGATGCGTGCATGAGTTCCGTAGTAAGCATCGGATTGAGCAAAGGTCGGTGGAGCAAAGCTTCCTGTATTAGGATGATAAATATTACCGGTCCAGCCGGACTCTTCTTTATAGTCTTTAGCACCACCGTAATAGTGCCACATTCTGTCAACACCTGCTACCCATTCGTGCTTCAGATCACCTGTTTTAAAATCACCCTTCAAACCGATTTGGGCATAATCACGTTTCTCCAGCAGAGAGTAGTTATCGGATACTGCCGAATAATCACCGGCTTCATTTAATAATGTTTTGTCGAAGCCAACATAATAATACCAATCCTGTTTAAAATGACCAGCGTTCAGGAAAGCCTTCAAATGGTCATTAATCTTCTGTTCATGATTTAAGGTCATAACGAGGTTCGTATTTTTATCACGACGCCAGGTAGGATTTGTATTGATTTTTCCGTCAGGAGCGCTCGGTAAAGCATTGCCAACAAACTTACTGCTAACAGTTAAACCATAAGGTCTGCCGGAGCTGTCAGTATCGGTATAGCCAAACATAAAGTTAGTCTTGCTGTTTTCCGTTTCCTGATCCAGGTTGATATAAATATTTTTCTGCTTCAGGTTCCAGTTTTCAATGGAACGCTCGCCATTAGTATTGCTGGCATTAATACGCACGCCATAACGTTTATCCTCGCCTAAGCGTGTACCAAAATCGATATATTCCTCATGCGCACCTTTAGAATGATATTTAATGCCAACCTTACGTGTATCTTCATCCATTAAAGCCTTTTTACTGTTAATGCTGATAGTACCGCCGGAACGGTTAGCCATACCGGAACCGTTAATACCGGTTGCAGGTCCTTCGATAACATCAACAGATTCAATGTAATTACTGGATTGACGAGTCATAGCCTGCATACCGGGAATGCCATTGATAACAAAGCCACGACCATCATCAGCAAAGCCTCTGATAGAAACGCAGTCTACCGCTGCATCATAGGTTTTTACAACAGAAGGAACAAGGCTCAGAGTCTTGCTCAAGCCTTCGGTAGAGGACAAGAAAGAACCAACAGCCTTTTCAGAAATGGTAGTTGTGCTGATAGGGCTCTTCATTGCATCCTGCTCACCTAAAATACCTACATTAGATGTTGCACGGACAAATTCACCGGCAATGTAACGTTGACCATGTACAACAATCTCGGCAAGATTGAATGACATTAAATCATCATCGTTTTTTTCTGCAGCAAAGGCATTACCGACAAAGCCTACACTTGTCAATGCCGTGCAGATGGCCGCAGCCAAAGCAACCTGTCTTTTCTTCATGAATAAACTCACTCCCACATAAAAATTTATATTTTACATAAGGTGTCCATGTTTCCCTTACGCAATATATCATCTTAACAGCTCTCATACACAACAAAAACTCATTGCTCTTGGCATTCATTGCAAACACACTATGCGTGTGATATAATTAATTTATTAAGTGACTTTTTTGACATATTAGTACCAAGTACTGTTACATTATATCGTGATGCTTCGTATTTAGCAAATACAGATATTCTATACGCGTATTGATGATTTTAATATACACTACAGGAGGCCGGCTATGCTTTTGCGTCAAATGAAATATTTTCTGGCAGCAGTATATTGCAAAAGCTTCAATGAAGCAGCAAAGCAATGCTTTATCTCACAGCCTTCCTTCTCTCTACAGATAAAACAGCTTGAAAAAGAACTTGGTGTAAAGCTTATTAACCGCAATAATTGTTGTAAATTAGCCTTTTTTCATAAATCTATATACCTCAATAAAAGTCCGTAAAACCGCATGGTTACAAGGTTTTTTGAAATTGCAAGTTTATAAAACTTCATGCAAAATCATATAGTTTCATGCCATTTGGGTGTAGAAATGGGTGTAAAAAGATAGTCGAAAACCGGAGTCCAACGCATTTTATGTATTGCTAAACGGGCATACAGATTTCTACGGATAGAACCATATAGCATGATAGAACAGAAGTTAAAATATTATAATGTACCGCATACAGCGGCGTTTCTTCACTCCTACACAGGGGAACAGGAACGCCGCTATTTTTTTACCCTCATGTTACGCAGTAGGGGCAAAAAGAGTCTTGCTACACAAGGCTTTGCGGGTACGGTTTTCACAGGGTAAGGGATTGATACCTAAACCCTCAAAATCGCTGTTCTACTGCGTAACAAATATGCAGCAAAGGAGTTGATGAAGCTATGGCAGTTTTCCGCGTGGAGAGAAACACAGGATATACGGTTATGAGCAACCACCATTTACGCAATAAGGAGCTTTCCTTAAAGGCAAAAGGGCTGTTATCACAAATGCTGTCCTTGCCGGAAGATTGGGACTATACTCTTGCAGGACTGTCCTATATCAACCGGGAAAGTATCGACGCTATCCGCACCGCTGTATGGGAGCTTGAAAAAGCCGGATATATCACAAGACGGCAGGGACGCGACGAGAAAGGTAAAATGACCGCTATCGAGTACACCATTTACGAACAGCCACAGCCCCCGGCATTGGATTGTCCGGTATTGGAAAATCCAACAGCGGATAACCCGATATTGGAAAATCCGACACCGGATAACCCGACGTCGGAAAATCCAATGCAATTAAATAAAGATATACAAAAGACTGACTTACCCAAAAAAGAAAAATCAAATACGGATTTATCAAGTACCCATTCCATTCCTATCCTTT
>OLIV01000323.1_pt1 | contig 32370 bp, 25 predicted proteins | sample 1601411 | NCBI WGS metagenome assembly OLIV01 (sample SAMN03922450, study PRJEB24848) | human gut metagenome | isolation source: stool sample | host: Homo sapiens | place: Germany | collected 2009-11 | reverse complement strand
AGTTCAAAAACAAGCTATGCAACTTAAAATTGGGTACCTTTTTCAGTGCCCTCCCAGGGCACCGCCCTGGGTAATAATGGCAGCACGCCTGTCGCCCTGAAAGGGCAAAAGCTTTAAAATAGCCCGTTTTTGTAATGAGAATGTAAATGTCCTTGACCTTAATCAAGAAAAAAGGGCTTTTTGAAACATTTCTCCTAAAATATTTGTGTGCGCACACAAAAAGTTGTACCTTTGCACCAGAAAAAGAAAAAAGGATAAAAGATTGATTCAGTAAGGATAACTTATGAAATCGATTCGAGACAAGTTTGAGGCCGGTTCGGAACCTGGTTCTGAGATTCGGTTGAAGACTTCTGGAAAATCTCGAAGAGACTGATTAAGAGGTTAAAAGAAAGGAAAAAGATTATGGCAATGTTCGGGATAATGACAGTAGCAGTAGTAGCATTCGCAGTAGTTGCTTGCGCAGGTATGAACCTCGGAATGAACTGCGGCAAATAAGCTACGAAGCTAAGAGAGCATAGAAATCCTCCTCCGGGAGGTAAGAAATAAAGAGAGTTAAGATTTTGTTAGGTAAAACAACAAGATTGTATATTTAAGATAACAAATTTAAGAAAGGAAAAGATTATGTTAGTATTAGGAATGATTTTCGCAGTAGTTGTTGCATGTGTAGCTGAAGTTGGTGCTATTAGCAACAAGTTGGCTTAATCGGAGATTAGCCATGCGAAGGGCTCCAAAAGAGCCGAGATTAAAAAATGGCTGGCAGCAATGCACAGCTGAGTAAAAAACAGTAGGGAGCCAAAAGGGCTTCCGAAATCAGAGAGGAGAGTAAAAACTCCTTTTCATTTGAAATTCATACTGTCCCCTGAGAGTTTTCGTGATAAATTCTGATTGGGGATTTCATATATAGATTGTTAAGAATTCGTTTTAGGTTTTATAGATTTTCATTTTAGGTTTTTAGGTTTAAGTTTTTAGGTTAATTGTTAGTTGTTTTTAAGAAAAAAGCAGTTTTTAATTCATTAAATTACGAAGGCAACAACGAGGGAAGTCGCATGACGACCCAAGTTGTTGCCTTCTTTATTTTCTTATTATTTGAGCTATTTGTCTGAAAATCAACATTATCTGAAAATCAGCGTGGTGAGCCTGTCTTTATCAAACAACTCCTGAGCCACGGCCTGTATCTGTTCGGCAGTAATCTCATCCACCTGCTCGTAGAGTCGGTCTACATTCTTCTCCCAGCCATAGTGAAGGAAGCTCTTGCCGAAGTCGAGGGCAAAGTTCTCGCGGTTGTCGCAAGCCACGCCTACCTGTCCCTTTATCTGCTTTTTGGCGGCCTTGAGCTGCGCCTCGCTCAGCGGTTTCTGCATGAACTTATCCAGTTCCTTGCGAACCAGGCGGAGGCAGCGCTTCACGTCGTGCTCATCGCAGCCGAAATAAATGCTCCAAATGCCCGTATCGCCATAAGCCACCATTGTACTCTCTACGGTGTAAACCAGTCCGTTGTGCTCGCGCAGGGCGAGGTTCAGCTTGGCGTTCATTCCCGGTCCGCCCAGCATGTTGTTGAGCAGATAGAGCGGCATTCTGCGGCTGTCGTTCACATCGTAGGCGCGGGTTCCAATCATCACATGAGCCTGATGCGTATTCTTCTGCATCACAATCGTCTGCCCGGCAATCTTTTTCCCCACAGATGGATAATTTTCAGGTCCCACAGATGGATATTTTTCAGGTCCCACAGATTTCACAGATGACACAGATTTTTCTGTAGTAATAGAATTCTCATCCCCTGAAATCTGTGTAATCTGTGAAATCTGTGGGAGCTTTTCCTCAGCAAGCTTGCCCACTGAATTCGCTGCATTTTCAGCAACCTTGCCCGAATCATCATCTGCGAGCGCCTTCCTGATAAGCTTCACCAGCTTCTTGAAATCAATGTCTCCGTAAGCGAAGAATATCGCATTATCCGGCCGGTAAAGCTTTCTTGTAAAGCGCAGCGCATCTTCTGTCTTGAACGAGCGAACCTGCTCGGCTGTGCCCAGAATATTGTGGCCCAGCGGCGAATCCTTGAAGATGATATTTTCGAATTCATCATAAATCAGTTCGGCAGGAGAATCGTTGTAACTCTCTATCTCATCGCAGATTACCTCTACCTCCTTGTCGATTTCCGCTTGCGGATAAACCGAATGGAAAACGATGTCGGTGAGCAGATCTACGGCTCTTGCGATGTGCTCCTTGAGGATGGCGGAGTAATAAACCGTGCCTTCCTTGTTGGTGTAGGCGTTCAGGTCGCCTCCCACGCTCTCCAGACAGTTGAGAATGTGCCACGCCTTGCGGCGCTCTGTGCCCTTGAAAGTAACGTGCTCGCAGAAGTGGGCAAGTCCTTCTTCGCCCGGCTCCTCGTTTCGGGTGCCGGCGTTAATCTGGTAACCGCAATACACCACCTTGCTGTCTGAAGGCAGGTGGATGATGCGGAGTCCATTATCGAGTGTATAAGTATTGTATTTCATTTCAAGGTGCAAAGTTACACTGAAAATGTAATTTATCCAAAAAAATAGTCATTTATTTTGCATTATCGCCAAAAAGACTTATCTTTGCTCCCAAAAAATAAATATAGACATCAAAAAACAATGCGCAAAGTAATAGGAATAGGAGAAACCGTGCTTGACATCATCTTCAAGAACGGCAAGCCGATAGAGGCAGTACCGGGTGGCTCATCGTTCAATGCAGTCATCTCGTTGGGACGTTCGGGCGTGAACGCTTCGTTTATCAGCGAGGCGGGCAACGACCGTATTGGTGAGTATGTGATTCAGTTTCTGAGAGATAATGGGGTGAATGCCGACAATGTGAGCATCTTTCCGGAATCGAAGTCGCCGCTCTCGCTGGCGTTCCTCGACGAGAACAACAATGCCGACTACATCTTCTACAAGGATCATCCCCACGACCAGCTGGAGTTTGCCACTCCCGAAATCAATCCTGGCGACATCGTGCTCTTCGGTTCGTTCTTCGCCCTGAATCCTGTGGTTCGTCCTCAGGTGGCCGGTTTTCTGGAGTACGCCAAGAATCACGGTGCCATCCTCTATTACGACATCAACTTCCGTGCTTCTCATCAGAATGAGATCATGAAGATTACGCCTAATCTGATAGAGAACCTGGAGTTTGCCGATTTCGTGCGTGGAAGCCATGAGGACTTCGGAATCCTCTACAAGAAACTGGAGGCGGATAAGGTTTATAATGCCGAAATCAGTTTCTACTGCAAGAAGTTTATCTGCACCCAGGGTGCTGACCCTGTGGAGGTGAGAGCCGAGAACGGCTTTGCCAAGAGTTATCCTTCGGAGAAGATGAAGCCGGTGAGCACCATCGGAGCCGGCGATAACTTCAATGCTGGCTTCGTATTCGGACTGATTAAGGATGGAATCACCCGCGAGGACATCGACCGTGGATTATCTGAGGCACAATGGGATAGCCTCCTGAAGAGTGCCCAGGAGTTCTCCACCGAATGCTGCAAGGACATATACAATTATGTTTCCAAGGAATTTGGAGAGCAAAAGAAGAAGGAATTATAAAAATATATAGATTATGACTGAGATTACAAACAAGATTTATTACGTAGGCGTAAACGACCGCAACAAGCATCGTTTTGAGGGCCTCTGGCCTTTGCCTAACGGAGTGAGCTACAACTCGTATATCATTGATGATGAGAAGGTAGCGCTGGTAGATACTGTAGAGGTAGATTTCTTCACCCAGTTCCTGGAGAACATCCACGAGGTGATTGGCGACCGCGAAATCGATTACCTCATCATCAACCACATGGAACCTGACCACAGCGGCTCCATCGCCCTCATCAAGAAATATTACCCTAACATCAAGATTGTGGGCAACAAGAAGACCTTGGGAATGCTGAAAGGCTTCTATGGCGTTACCGATGATGTGGTAGAGGTGAAGAATGGCGAAACCCTCTCTCTGGGCAACCACGATCTGAGCTTCGTTCTCATCCCTATGGTTCACTGGCCAGAAACCATGGTTACCCTGGATGCAAAGAACAAGGTGCTCTTCTCGGGTGATGCGTTCGGCTGCTTCGGTGCGCTGAACGGCGGCATCATCGATACTGAAATTAACTGTGAGACTTTCTGGCTGGAGATGGTTCGCTACTACTCAAACATTGTGGGTAAGTATGGAATCCCTGTTCAGAATGCGTTGAAGAAGTTGGCTGGCGTGGAGCTGGATTACATCTGCTCAACCCATGGTCCTGTTTGGCACGAGCATATTGAGAAGGTTATCGGCATGTATGATAAGATGTCGAAGTACGAGACGGAGCCGGGCTTGGTTATCTGCTACGGCACCATGTACGGCAACACCGAGCGCATGGCTGAAATCATCGCCCGTGCAGCAAGCAAGGCTGGCGTGAAGAACATCGTGATGTACAACATCTCGAAGACTCACCACAGTTACATCCTGCGCGACATCTTCCGCTACAAGGGTCTCATCGTGGGTGCTCCAACCTACAATGCCGGTCTTTATCACGAGATGGAGGTTCTCCTCTCTGAGCTTGCCAATAAGGACGTCAAGAACCACCTCCTTGGTTGGTATGGTTCTCATTGCTGGGCAAGCAAGGCTGTGGCTAAGATTCAGGAGTGGAACGAAACCAAGCTCCACTACGAGCCAGTGGGCGAGCCTGTAGATATGAAGCAGGCGATTACTCCAGAGGTAAAGGCGCAGTGCGAGGCTCTGGGTAAGGCGATGGCCGAGAAGCTGCTGGCAGAATAAAAGTTTAAGGGCGGAAGAACAACTGGGGTTAACAGTTAACAGTTGTTTTTCCGCTCTTTCTTTGTTTAAATACCTTTAAATATTCCGTGTAATTCCCGATAAAACTTGGTGAAGTCGAGTAAAAAACGTATATTTGCTCCCAAAAATGAGTCTTTAGTATCTTATTTAAATATAATAGGTATGAAACATCTGATAGCTCTCTTTGCGGCTTTAACCATGACCGCATACGCAGGTAATGCCAAACAAACCGATGATACGTTGTATTATCTCTGCGATAATAACGAGAAGGGAAAACTGGATTTCGAAGACGAGATTCTGGTGATTACCCGAACCCCGGAGGGTGAGTACAAGGGTAAGTTCTACGGAACGAGCGATGAGTTTATGAAGGCTAGAAAAGGCTTTCTGCCAGGCTTTTATGCGCTGCCGTTTGCCTTCAGAAAGGGTGAAAGTAAAGAGATAAGTTTCACGTTGAGTGCAAAGGACAGACGATTTCTCAACATGCCTATCAGTATCAATTTTAAGAATCATTTTGATGCGATCGATGCCTTAGGCGATGTGCAGTATTTGGGTTGGAAGCAGAGTCAGGATATCCTTGATAAGGAGGTGGTGACTTTTTGTGGAGAGCTGAATGCTGATGGGATTGTACTGGAAAACAGGGATGTGGCTTATCCCGAGAAAAAGCGCCTTTTCAAACGAGTGAAGGCAGCTGAACTTGCCGCTTACGGTGCTCAGCTCATGACCCGAAAGCAAAGCAAGGAAAACTGCGGTAGGCTTTATCCGGTGCAAGGCAGAAGCGGCAAGGTGGTGGAGCTATCAGATGGTAATTTCTATCCGCTCATAGAGAAGGATGAGGAGCAAGGCTGTTATGTTCTTGACGGTCAGGAGTTTTCTAAGGTTTCTATGGATAGGGGAACCGTAAGGGAATACAGGGCAGAGGATGGCAAGGGGTTCATTTATCTTACCAAGAACATCACCATCCATGTTTATGATGCTCCATCCACTGATGCCAAGAGAATTGGCACCCTCAGAGGCAGTAGCCATGAGATTCCTGAGTGCTATCAGGTGTTGAACTATCAGAACGGCTGGTATAAGATTAGAATTGAAGGCGCAGCCGGGAATAAGGGTTCTGAAGGCTATGTGTCGGAAAAGCATTTCAGCTGGGATCCTAAGGGCATTTAATTAGGAATCTATTCATTCAGAATGAAAGGTTTTGGGCGAAAGTATTCATTCAGAATGAAAGATTTTTGAGAAATTGTTCATTCTGAATGAGAATGGCAAGCTGCAGCGTAGGAATCTTGAGATAGATTTCGTGGTGAACCGTCATGATGAACGCCTCTATATCCAGTCGGCTTATGCCTTGCCTGATAAGGAGAAGGTAGATCAGGAGCAGGCTTCTCTATTGAATGTAAACGATGGCTTCCGCAAACTGATAATCGTAGGGGATAGGTATCGTTCGGGTTATAATGAAGAAGGCATTCTGATGATGAGTCTCTCCGGTTTCCTTTTAAGGAAAGAATAGATGGTCTTGAAGAAAATATCAAGGGCGGAAGAACAACTGGGGGTTAACAGAGTTAACAGTTAACAGTTGTTTTTCCGCTCTTTCTTTTGTTTCTGAGTGTTTCGTTTATAGGCTTCTATTCCTTCCTTAATATCAAAAATGTGCAAGTTTGCCACTTTTTGATATGAAAAATGTGCAAGTTTGCCGAAAAATCATATTAATGGGAATTTTCAACTATCACCTTTAACTCTTCCAGGTTATCCGCCACTTCAATCACATCTCGCCAATCGCCACGAATCATGCTTTTCTCTGCCATATCATCCAACAGGGCGATGGTGGAGTTCCAGAAGCCTTTCATGTTGTAGAGAATCACCATCTTGTGGTGGTAGCCGATGGTGTGGGCGGCGGCGATGGTGAAGATTTCATCCAGGGTGCCGATGCCGCCAGGAAGGGCTACGAAGATGTCGCTCTGGGCAAGCATCAGGTCCTTGCGGTCGCTGAGATTATCACACGGAATCTCGATGTCGAGGTCAGGGAAGGTTCTGCCTCCTCGCTCTACAAGCGTAGGAACCACACCGATGGTCCTGCCGCCATTCGCCTTTACTGCCTTGCCGATGCAATCCATCAGACCAGAGTTACAGCCGCCGAAAACCAGGTCGTGGGCGTTCTCAGCCATCCACTTTCCCATCTCTTCTGTCAATGTGAAGAAGTCGGGGTCGATATTTTTATTTGCTGAACAAAAAACTGCTATTTTCATGTCTTTATTTTCTATTTGATGATGTTTTATCTGTTGTTTATGAATGTTTTATCTTCTATTTGCTAATGTTTTATCCGTTATTTATAGATGTTTAGGCAAAGGTACGCAAAAAAATCGAGATTGTTGAGCTCTTTTTGCGGATAATTTCTTAATTTTGCAAACTATAACTAATCTTATAAACAGGAAGATAGATTTCTAACAAAACAAGACAAGAGAATGAAAAGGATTATCGCATATAGTATCATCGCATTGTTGCAGGCGTCGGTGGCGCTTGCACAAACCTCTGTGTCGCATGCGCAAACCCCTTCGAAGCCGAAGCTTCAGAAGCGGGAGAAGTATGAATGGCAGGGAGAGATTCCTACCTATGTAGAAACGCTGAAGAAGGAACTGACGTATCCGATGGCTTGGGGAAACAGTCCGATTAAGAACTTCAAGAAGTGGAAGAAGGCGGCAAGGGCGAAGGTGTTTGAATGCATGATGACGCCTCCGAAAGCGGCTGAGGCTTGGAATATGGAAGTATTGGGCGAGGAACAGAGAGACGGATATAAGGCGCAGAAAATCGCCTTCAATATCAATGCCTATTCCCGAATTACGGCTTATCTTCTGATTCCGGATTCTGAATACGGAAAGAACTCGAACGCAGAAGATGGATTGCTGCTTTCTGCTCAGAATAAGAAAGCTGGAAAATTCCCAGCCGTGGTGGCGCTTCACGACCATGGTGCCCATCTCTTTATCGGAAAGGAGAAGATGATTCGCCCTTTCTTCATCGCTTCTGAAGAGCAGGATGCGGATGGGAAGATTTCTGAAAAGAAGAAGGCTGCCAACCAGGAGATATTGGACGATGCAGATGCGTGGGTAAACCAGCTTTACGAGGGTCAATATGTGGGCGATTACCTGGCGAAGCATGGCTACGTGGTGCTTTCGATTGATGCTCCGATGTGGGGAGAAAGAGGCCGGAAGGAGGGCGTAGATAGAAACAAATACGATCTCATTGCCGGCAACATGATGATGCTGGGGAGAGACCTCTCTGCCTTCATGACTTACGATGATATCGCCAGCACCGAGTTCCTAGCTTCGCTGCCGATGGTAGATGCGAAGCGTATCGGATGCGTAGGCTGTTCGATGGGAGCCTATCGCTCGTGGATGCTCTCAGCTTTATCGGATAGAATCAAGGCGGGTGCTTCCATCTGCTGGATGATTACCACCGACGCGCAGCTTACCCGAAGATTCGGAAGAAAGGAGAATGGCGGTTTTGCAAATTGCATTCCGGGGTTGAGGCAATATCTCGACTATCCGCACATCGCCTCCCTCGCCTGTCCGAAGCCGATGCTCTTCATCAACGGCACAAAAGACAAGCTCTTCCCTGTGCCCGGCGTAAAAGATGCTTTCAGCGAAATGCATCAGGTTTGGAAGAGTCAGGGAGCTGATAATCTGCTGGATACGGAGCTTTGGGAAATTCCTCATTCCTGCGGTTTGAAGGCGCAGGAGAAAATGCTGGAATTTCTGGATAAGAATCTGAAATAGGGAAAATATCAAAAGTCCACTACGCTAACCCCTTAAAAAATGGCGTTAGCGTAGTAAACTTATGGGTTCTAATTTGTCTTATATCTTAACTTTTTGTCTTTAAATCCCCCAAAAGTGTGTTTTTTTTTGAGATTTGGGGGTTTTGACGACAAAAAGTTGTATCTTTGCACCCTATTATAAGAAGTAATAAATATTAGTGAGCTTATGTTAATAGGGCGTGAAAAAGAAAAGCAAATTCTTCAAAATGCTTTGCATGAAGAATATTCTCAGTTTATTGCTGTATATGGAAGAAGACGTGTGGGTAAGACTTTCTTGATACGAGAGTCTTTCAACTATCAGTTTGCTTTCCAATTTACAGGTGCGGCAAACCTGTCTGCAAAGAAGCAATTGGCTCGTTTCAGAAATGCCTTGAAGATTCATGGATTGAAAAATGTGCCTCAGTTGACCAATTGGATAGATGCATTTTTTGAATTGGAGCGATACATTGACAGTTTGCCTGAAGGAAAGAAAGTTATATTCTTAGATGAATTACCATGGATGGATGCTCCCAGAAGTAGTTTTCTTTCTGAGTTGGAAGCCTTTTGGAATGGTTGGGCTTCGGCTCGTAAAGATATTGTGTTTGTGGTTTGTGGCAGCGCTACAGCATGGATGATAAAGAAGATATTGAAAAACAAGGGCGGTCTTCATAACCGCTTGACGCATCGTATAGCATTGCAGCCATTTAACTTGGGATTGTGCGAAAAAATGGCTGAAGCTCAGCACTTAGCTTTGAACCGGATGCAGGTCTTGGAAGCCTATATGGTGTTTGGGGGTGTGCCGTATTATTGGAGCCTTTTGCAATCAGGACAAAGTGTAGCTCAGGAAATAGACCGACTGATATTTTCGCAAGAAGGAGATATGCATGATGAATTCCAGATGCTATATGCTTCGTTGTTTACCAATCCGCAGTCATATTTGGATATAATAGAAACTTTGTCGAAAAAGAAGTGTGGAATGTCAAGAGAGGATTTGGTAACAACGTTGAATTTGAAGTCTAGTAGTACTGTAACAGATTTGCTCGAAGATCTGGAGTGGTGTGGCTTCATCCGCAAGTACAATGCCTTGGGCAAGAAGACGAAGGATGCTTTGTATCAATTGATAGATCCTTTTACCTTGTTCTATTTCGAGTTTGTGAAAGGCAATCAAGGAATGACGAACTATTGGCAAGCTATTCATGGGATGCCGAAGTATAATGTATGGTGTGGATTGGCATTTGAAAGAGTATGCTTTGCCCATGTTGAGCAAATAAAGATGAAACTAGGTATCAGTGGTGTGCTTACTGGTGTTTATTCTTGGCGCTGCCAGCCGAATGAAGAGAAAGGATACGGAGGAGTACAGATAGATATGCTGATAGACCGAAACGACGGCATTATCGATCTATGCGAGATGAAGTATTCTGACACAGAATATTCCATCTCTTCTCAATATGCTCAGGAGATGACTCGTAAGCGTGCTGTCTTCCAGCAAGTAAGCAAAACCAAAAAGGCGGTGCATCTGGTGCTTGTCACAACCCAAGGTATTGCACCAGGCATTAATCAATACTCGGTGCAAGCTGGTGTCGTGCTAGATGATTTGTTTAAGTTGGAGTAAACTAAAAGAGCGAAAAGCAAGTTGGGTTAACAGAGTTAACAGTTAACAGCTGTTTTTCTGTACCTTCTTCTCTTAAATATTAAAAGTCTACTACGCTAACGCCATTTTTTAAGGGGTTAGCGTAGTAGACTTTTGTATTTTTACTTGTGTACTTATTCCATTATTCCCGATTATGCGGCTTGGTTAATCAAGTGCAAGCAAATTTTAAATTAGTGATTTTGGAATAACTAACTGAGAAATTACTAAAATAAAAAAAGAGCGGAAGAACAACCGGGGGTTAACAGAGTTAACAGTTAACAGTTGTTTTCCCGCTCTTTTCAATATGATTTTACCACAATTCTGCTGGTGACAAGTCCTTGTCCTTTCTGCCCATCAGATAGTAATCGGCAAGGAACTGAAGATTTGCCTGGGTAATCTTCAAGCCTGCCTCCTTTACGTATCGGCTGGTAAAGAGGTTGGCATCAGGCAACATGTTGTTGTCTATCAGCTTGCACACAATCTCGTAAGGGAATGGGCGACCGTTGCCGCTGATGATGTTGAAAGCATCAACTTCTGCACGCTCAGCGTTGTAATATGGATTCTCAGGAGCTGCAATGCAATGAGCCATACCGAAACAGATGTTGATGCCCGTATATGGACTTCCGCAAACGATGATTCCCTTCTCGTATTTTGGAGGGAACTTGATGTTGGCAGGTAATTCGATGCCTACCTCCTGCAAGAACTCCTTCAGGGTCTTGACATCCTCCAGGAAGATGAACTTATCCCCGAAATCTTTCGCCTTGAGCAGGTTGTAATCGTGGATAGGCTGCTTGCGGTTCAGGCGGTCTTTCTCAGCCTCAATCTGCTCCTTGTTCTCCTCGTAAGGAGGGTTCAGCAAGGCACCCGTCTGCCACCAGTCACCACCGAAGTAGAAGAGGTTGGTAACAATCAGCTGCTCACCGCTGAGGAATGCGCTCGCATCCTCAATGTTGGTAGAATCCTTGCGCACTCTGAGCAGATTCTCCTCATCTGTATCATCCTTCGAAGTCTCTTCCGAAGCATTATCCTTTGAAGTCTCTTCATCCGAATCATCTTCCGAAGCATCATATACATCTTTCAGATAGAAGAAGTTATCATCCTCCTTGATCATCTTGAAGGCACGGGTACTCTTATAGTCGATGTCTGTCCAGAGCTTGTGGGCAGGATGATGTTCGCTCACCTTGGCAAGCCATTCGGCTGAGGTGAGGGCAAGCAGGTTGTTGCGGCTGTTCATCGTCTGTTCTATCTGGATAGAGTAGGCGATGATGTCGTTGAAGCCCTGTGGAGAGTGGGCGAGGCGCTCCAGCTCCATCTGAAGGCGGAAGCGGTTGCCCACGTTGAAATAGCAGCCATAGTGGAACCAGGCGAGTGCATCGCGATATTCATAGAACTTATCCTCATCGGTAGGCAGTTCGCAGAGGAACTCATAGAGGCGGTCGTTCTCTGCTGCCGTTTCATACTCCTTGTCGAGCACATTGTAGGCAAGCTTTGCAGCCAGTTCTATGGTGCTGAAGAGGAAAGGCACGGCTTCCTGCACATGACTGCTCTGCTGGTAATGATGCCAGCAGAGGAACTTGATGTCGGCGAAGTTGATTTCATCCGGGTCGTATGGAGGCATATCTTCGTTCAGGGTATTCTGTATGAATTCTTCCTCGTTCTCATAGAAAGGGATGTAGGAGCCGTAGCGCTTCTTGCATTCGGCAGTAAAGGTCTTCCAGATGCAGGTGCCCGAGATGATGTCCTCGAAGTAGCCGGCTATGCTGAGTGCAAGCTGCTTGGCTTCCTCCACGTTGGGAAACTGGTGGGTGAAGCATGCCTCGTCAAGGGCGTGATATATTTCGTTGGCAAGTTCTGTGTAGTACTGGTCAACGTCGTTTGGCTTCTCGTATGGATGCATTGCCATCCACTCTTGGGTGAAAATTACCTTCTTCATATCGTTTGATTCTTTGTTGTTTCGAGGTTATAACGGATGCATCGTATAGGTGCGAGGGTCGTTATTCTCGTTGTTTGTTATTATCAATTGTTAGTCGTTCGGCATAGAATGTCGCCCGATTTATCTGTAAAGATAATGCAAAGATAATGATTTCTGCGCAAAAAATGCAAGAAACTCGCATTTTTTTCGTATCTTTGCACCCGAATTTAGGCAATCTTAATAAAAGCGTAGGATTGCCGCAAGCGTTTCGGAAGGATTTTGCACCCTAATTCATGGCTGGGAGGGTGAATTCGGCCTTCCATTTTGATTATAATGAATTAAGGTTAAAAAGATTTGAAGACATTTGAAGAATTGGGCGTGAGCGAGGAGATTCGCCGTGCCATCGAAGAGCTTGGATTTGAAAATCCAATGCCAGTTCAGGAAGAAGTTATCCCATATTTGCTTGGTAATAAGAACGACGTGATTGCGTTGGCGCAGACCGGTACGGGTAAGACTGCATCTTACGGTATTCCGGTTATCCAGAAAACTGATGCCAGCAGCAAGCAGACACAGGCTATCATCCTCAGTCCTACACGTGAGCTCTGCCTCCAGATAGCAGACGATTTGAACAGTTTTGCCAAGTACATCGACGGTTTGCATATTGCCGCTGTTTATGGCGGTACCGACATAGGAAGCCAGATTCGCACCCTGAAGCATGGTGTGCAGATTATCGTGGCTACCCCTGGCCGTCTGCTCGATTTGATTAATCGTGGCGTGGCTCAGTTGGAGAACGTGAACAACGTGGTGCTTGATGAGGCTGACGAGATGCTGAACATGGGCTTCTCTGAGAGCATCAATGCCATCTTCGAGAACGTGCCTGAGGATAGAAACACTCTGCTCTTCTCGGCTACCATGAGCAAGGACATCGAGAAGATTGCCCTCAACTACCTGCACGACCACAAGGAAATCGTAGTGGGTTCGCGCAACGAGGGTGCTGAGCATGTAAACCACATTTACTATCTGGTAAATGCCAAGGACAAGTATCTCGCTCTGAAGCGCGTGGTGGATTTCTATCCACGCATCTTTGCAATTATCTTCTGTCGCACCAAGCTGGAGACTCAGGATATTGCAGATAAGCTGATTAAGGATGGTTATAATGCAGAGGCACTGCACGGCGACTTGAGCCAGCAGCAGCGTGACCTTACCATGCAGAAGTTCCGCAACCATACCGTTCAGTTCCTGGTGGCTACCGATGTGGCTGCCCGTGGTCTGGACGTAGAGGATCTGACTCACGTAATCAACTACGGTTTGCCTGATGATGTGGCAAGTTACACCCACCGAAGCGGTCGTACGGGTCGTGCCGGAAAGAAGGGAACATCCATCTCGATCATCCATACCAGAGAGAAGTTCAAGGTTCGCCAGATAGAGAAGCAGATTGGCAAGGACTTCGTGGACGGCGTTTTGCCAACCCCAGAGGAAATCTGCAAGAAGCAGCTCTTCAAGACCATGGACGACATTATGAAGACCGATGTGGATGAGGATCAGATTGAACCATACATGGCTGAAATCAACCGCCAGTTTGAGTACATCGACAAGGAGGACATCATCAAGAAGATGGTGACCATCACCTTCGGTAAGTTCCTCGATTACTATAAGAACGCTCCTGAGATTATCAAACCTGAGACCGGCAAGGGTTCCCGTGGCGGCGAAGGCCGTGGAAATCGTGACGAAGGCCGTGGCAAGGTTTCCAATGGTCGCAGAAAGCATGAGACAGAGGCTGGTTTCAAGCGTCTGTTCATCAATCTGGGTAAGGCTGATGGTTTCTATCCGGGCGAAATCATGCAGTATCTGAACAAGCACGTGAAGGGTCGTCAGGAGGTTGGTCACATCGACCTGCTGAGTAAGTTTGCCTACATCGAGGTGCCTGAGGAGGATGCTAAGCGCGTGATGAAGGCTTTGAACGGTACTGAGTACAAGGGCAGAACCGTAAGATGTAACGATGCTGATGAGGAAGGTCATGGCAGAGCAGCCCGTGGCGGACGCAGTTCTGAGGGCAGAGGCGGCCGTGGTTCAGAAAGAGGCGGACGCAGCTCGGAAGGTCGTGGCCGTAGAGGTTCTTCTGATGATGCAAGAGACTCTCGTGATTCTCGTGATTCTCGTGGAAAAGGAGGACGTGGAAGCCGTGGCGAATCTCGTGGCGGAAGAAAATCACGCAGCCAGGAGGATACAGGCGATTGGCGCCAGTTCTTCCAGAACAACGACAACGTGAAGTTCAAGGGCGAGGAGCCAAACTTCGAGGAAGAAGGTTGGGCTCGCCGCAGACCTAAGAAGAAATAAAGTATATTTTATATGTTGAGTATGTTTAGATAGTAAGGAGCACTCTTTCTTGTTATTCAGGAAAGGGTGCTCTTCTTATATGTAGATGTCTCTACTCCTAATAGAAAGTTTCGTTCAGCGACGTTGAACGTACATTCAGCGACGTTGAACCGACATTCAGCGACGTTGAACGGAACTTTTTCTTCGTAAAATAGAAAGAAATCTCAAATATCATAAGTTGGGTTTGGTGATGGAATGGAAGGTGGGAGCCGGAAAGCCAGGAGTTAACAGGTTAACAGTTAACAGCTGATTTTCCGCTCTTTTTATATTATCCTGAGACTAATCTTTACCTCAGGATAAAACTTTCTATCATCCTAAGACTACTCTCAGGACAAACTTTCTATCATTCTATTTTTCCAAATAGGATTTACTTCGCATTAATCTCCTTCAAGAGGCGGTCTGCGTGTCCCCACTTATCCATCAGGTAGAGCACGTAGCGAATATCCACGCCGATGCAGCGAGCCAGGCGCTTGTCGAAGTTGATGTCAGAGCTGAGGCTGTCCCAGTTGCCATCGAAGGCAAGACCAATCAACTCACCCTTACCATTGAACATAGGGCTACCAGAGTTACCACCGGTAATATCGTTGTTGGTGAGGAAGCAGAGCTGCATCTTGCCAGTCTCCTTATCCTGATACTTGCCGAAATCCTTCTCAGAGAGGAGCTCGTGCATGATAGGCTCAGCGTAGTAATCGATTACTTTATCGCCCTGCTTCATCTTCTCTACGATGCTCTCGGCTGTGGTATAATAGCCTGATGGCTTGCCACCGAGGTCGAAACCGCCTACCTGACCGTAGCTCAATCGCATGGTGAAGTTGGCATCGCTGTAGTGAGGCATGTCTTCCTCCATACGGAGCTTGGCAGCACAGAGATACTTCTCCTGCTCGGCGATACTGTCGTTGATGCTGCCCATCTGAGCAGCGAAATCTGCAAATACATCGTTCAGATCCATACCGAAGATGACGCCTGGATCCTTCTCATATCCCTTCTTGTTGAAATAGAGCTTGGCGCCCTTCTTCATGATGAGCGACTTCTCCCAGAGATAATCCACATACTTGGCGTAGTTGCCGCCAAACTCAGCGTCGATGGTCTTGTAGAACTTAGGCAACCATTTGGCATCTACGTGCTCCTTGTAGTTCTTCAGAAGGGTAGCGAGCACCTCCTTATCGAGTGCCATATCCCATTCTGCAGAGTTATCTTCAAACTCATGATACTGCTTCTTCTTGTTCTTCTCAGGACCCTTCACCTCCATGTTGGTCTGGAGCTTGATGGCGCGGGTAGAGAACTCGATGTTGCTTCTTCTTGTGAAAGATTCAGCGAAATTGGTCCAGGCATACTTCACGTCTGCGCTCTCCTTGTAGAGCTTGGCGAGCTTGTCGAAATCTACCTTGTGGGCGAGGTCGTTGGCAGCCTTGGCTGTATCCTGCCAAGCACGGAGACGGGTTTCGTACTCACGCTTCAGATTAACGATGCCGATAGAGTCGATACACTTGTTCATACCGAGGGCATTCTTCCAGTAGTTGGAAGAGCTGGCGTACTTGCTGTCGTACTTGATGCGTACAGCCTCGTCGGCACGCATGTGCTTCTGCATTACCTCCTGCTTTACGCCACGAACCTGGGCACGAGGAGCATTCTCTGCATCGCGCATGGTCTGGATTCCGTAGCTTGAAAGATAGCGCTCTGTGCTGCCTGGGTAACCCATGGTCATCGCATAGTCGCCATCCTTGTAACCCTGGAGAGAAACCTGTGCCCAACGCTTTGGATGATAAGGCACATTATCCTTGCTGTAGGCAGCAGGACCATTGGTTTTAGGGTCGGCATAGATGCGGAATACAGAGAAGTCGCAGGTCTGGCGAGGCCACATCCAGTTGTCGGTATCGCCACCAAACTTACCCATAGACTTTGGTACGGTGAAAACCAGACGCAGGTCGGTGAAGTCGCGGTAGGTAGTAGCGTACCACTTGTTGCCCTCGTAGAAAGGCTGAACGGTGATATGAAGGGTAGAATCGTTCTTCTTCACCTCCTTAGTCATCTCATTCTCCAGAGAATCGATGAGTTCATCGCGCTTCTTGTTGTCGAGTTTCTCGTATCCGAGGCTCATCACCTTATCGGTTACATCCTTCTGTTCAACCATAAAGCTGACGAACATATTCTCGTTAGGCAATTCCTCTGCGTAAGATTTAGCAAAGAAACCGTTGAGCATATAGTCGTGCTCCACGGTAGAGTGGCTTCTGATAGCCTCGAAACCGCAATGGTGGTTGGTAAAGACCAGACCGTCTGGAGAAACGACTACGCCTGAGCAATAGCCAGAGAAGTTAACCACAGCATTCTTCAAGGCGTTCTCGCCGTTGTAGAGCTGGTCGTAAGTCATACTGAAGCCTTCGCGCTGCATCATCTCATACACAGCGTTAGGCAAGTTGTAAATCGTCCACATTCCCTCGTCAGCGTGAGCGGTGTTGATTCCGCAGAACGCCATGATAGAGGCGATAAGGACCGTTGCTTTTTTCTTCATTTTCATTCTTTATGTTGTAATTGTTTTATGCTTGTTGAAAATAATGTGCAAAGTTACGATATTTCTGCGAGATAATCGCAAAGGGATGATGAGTTTTTCACTTATACTGGAAAAATATTGCAAAAACTAGAAGTTTTTCACTTATACTGGAAAAACTCATCGATTTCTCTTCACTCTTCACCTTTCTAGCGAAATATTTGTTCTATGGGCTGTCTGTGTACTGTCGAAGCCAGACAGCTTACTAGCTGCAGTGCCGCCAGTCTGCTGTCCTAGTATCGCCAGCCTGCTGTATGAGTCAAACAGCCTATTATCTCAGCTTGTATACTGTTCTGCCCCAACTACTATCGGTTTAGGCGTAGCAAGTACGCCGTTTGCCCATTGCAGCTGGCTGTTTTACGTATTTAGCTTTCTCTTCCATTCTCTAGCTTGTGGGGTCAGCCGATATTGTTGGCGAGGATGATTGGGAGTGTCTGGATATTTTCGCTCGATGGCATTCTCTGCGAGAGCAGGAGTAATATACTCATTCCTAAATCTCGTTCTGTTTTTTAATCCAAACCTTTCCATAATCTCAATGATTGTCATCTCAGTTTCGTCCATATTTCTGATAAGCTCGGCAACTTGGGACGAACTTGGGACGAACTTGGGACAAGCTTGGGACGAACTTGGGACATTTCTCCTTTCCTCGTCTTTAAAATTAGTTTCTTCCGGATGCTGATTTAAGTTTTGCTGAACCTTCCATTCTTCTCTAGGATGGATATGTAAATATCTGTTTTTTAGCACCCAGCCATCACTAAGCAATAGATTTCTGAAGAAACGAACAAGGTAGATAGGAGAGTAATCTATGCCTTTATGGATGTTGTGATAGTTGGCACGAACCAAGGCATTGCGGAAATACCAAGAGTGCTTGGCAAACATCTCGTTGTTCACCTTATAGCCCAATGAGCGGAGATATTGGATGGTAAAGATAGCAGTGGTGCGAGTGTTCCCCTCACGGAAAGCATGGATTTGCCAGATGCCAGAGACGAATTTGGCAATATGTTCAATCTTCTCATCATCCGAAAGCCCTTTGTATTGGAAGTTTTTCTCCTGCTCGATATCCCAATCCAAGGCGCGGTGCAAATCTTCCCAGTTAAGGTAATTTACAGTGTCACCCTCCAATACCCATTCTTTCTTCGTGATGTCATATTGTCGGATTTCTCCAGCGTGCTTGAATACACCCTCGAAGATGCGACGGTGTAAGGACACATATCCATTGGTGTTGAATGCAAAGGTCTTGGTGGATAATATCTTGGCGATATTGGCAGAAACCTTGTCGGCCTCTTCCTCCTCTTCTTCCTTTGGAGTTCGGGAAGTCTTGCTCTGATAATAAGAGTCGATGAGCTTTCGGGTTTCATCAATGGTGATTTCTCCCTCGATGTTTCGTTTGGCAACATCTATGAGATAAGCAGATGGTTGCAGCCCATCTACAGCCTGCAATCCGATAGCCGTCTTCCAGTTGGAAGCACATTCCTTTTGTGTCGGTTCTCCTTGACGTAAGTATTCGTCAAAGGAAGAGAAGTCTTGATGATCTTTGTTCATAGATGTAATGCAGAATGAAAATTAATTGTTATCTTGTGGCATTTTGTAAAAATGGTTTCTGTCGACAATCCCATGAACTCCTTCACAGAAGTCAATTTCTTCTGAGAAAATAAGATAAAATGCTGTACCTTGAATTTGATAAACTCGAGAAGTAACTTTTGGTCCTATACAAATTTTGTATGCACAATCACATGGATCAAGTTCTAGATATTTAGGCTCATAAAGTTCACCTTTAATTAAAAGGTATCCACCAGCATACTTTTCTCCTCTAAAAATTTTTTTTCTATCTTCATCGTTTGCTTTTCTATACATTTTTGTGGAATAATGTGTCCAATTGAGCCAATATCTCTTGTCTTTATAGTAGATTCCTTCGTAGTCACTATGATGGAATTTGCTATATATAAAACCAATAATGGCAAATAGTATGAAAAGTACTATAGGACCTAAAATGACTAATTGAACAATTCTTCCTAAAATCATTCCTAAGTCAATATTTGTAACGCAGACGATTAGACCTATAGCGAAACATAGAACAAAGGTAATACACCAACAAATAAGTTGAAATCCACAACTTTTTGGTATAAATCCTTTTTCTTTATTGTAAACATGAATTCCCATATTTTTAAATATTATGTGGTGAAAAAATCCTTGCAAGTCATTGTTCCCGCAAGCGCTTGAATTGAGCTAAGCACTCCTCCAGCGAAAGCGGATGCTCTCGCCAATAAGCCATTGAAGCCATCTTCTGGGCATTGACTTTCTTGTGATAATCGTTCAGTTGTATCTCCATCCATTTATGTATTATATTGTTAGAATATTACGTTTGCAAAGTTACGACTATTTCCCGAAACTTCCAAGGCTTCGCTTGATTTTCTTCATAATTTGCCTTTTTGCCGATAACATTCCTGGTGATAGAACCTCCTGCTCCAGCATATCCAATGCTATTCTTAACTCTTCGAGGAGTTCGGGATAGTACTTCATCTGCTCGTAGGCGAGTTTCATGCAGTAGCAGCGGATGGCGTAGGGCTGTGAACAGGCAGTAATCTTGGCAATGCAGAAATCGATGAAATCGGAGCGGAGTGATTCTTCCTCGAAAGGCAGACGGAGAAGGAGTTGAAGCATCAGGCGGCGCTTGGTCTCATTCTTCTCTACGAGAACTCTATCTATCAGTTCGTCATGCTTCTGAAAGAGCCATAGGTTGTTGGCTTCATCGAAATGGCTTAAAGCCCAAAGCGCATTGAACGATACACGGTCGTTTTCATCAAAGGTGAGTTGGTAAAGCTCTTCCTTTAAACAATTATTCTCTTTGCCTTGCGTCTGAAGGCAAAGAGAATAAATATCGTTCACACTTAATCTGTTTATGAGTTGATTCCTCATCATTTCTGTTCTTATAACTTCCTGTTTCAGCTCTTATAATTTCATAAGATGCTTTACTTTCTAAAGAACTTACCCACAACCGGCAGACTCTTCAATGGGAAATCCTTCTTCACGAGATAGGCGGCGAAGATGAGGATGAGCACCGTGTTGATGAGGCAGGCAATTCCACTGGAGAAGTATTTGTTAGCCTCGGTCATTCCGGCGAAAAGGATGAGGGCGAGAATCACATAAATCATAATCTCCTTCACCGGATAGTTGATAGGATACTTCTTCTGACCTACAAAGTAGGAGAGAAGCATCGCCGTTCCATATCCAGCAAAACCAGCCCAGGCACAGGCGATGTAACCATAAACTGGTACGAAGATAACGTTGATGGCAATCAATACCAGGCAACCGATGCCCGAGAAGTAAGCACCCCAGATGGTCTTGTCGATGAGCTTGTACCAGAAACTGAGGTTGAAATATACTCCCATCATGATTTCGGCAGCCATTACGATAGGCACTACCTTCAAACCATCCCAGTAGTCGCGACCGATGATGTGGCGCAATACATCCAGATAGCCTACCACCACCAGGAAAGCCAAGAGGGTGAAGATGACGAAATATTTCATCGCCGAAGCGTAAGTCTGTCGGTTGTCCTTATCCTTCGCTTTGCCGAATACGAATGGCTCGTAAGCATAGCGGAAAGCCTGGGTAATCATCGCCATGATCATCGCAATCTTGCTGGCTGCGCCGTAGATTCCGAGCTGTGCATGCGCATCGCCCTTCTCATAGATGTAAGGGAAGAGAATCTTGTCGGCTGTCTGGTTCAGAATACCGGCAATACCGAGCACGAGGATTGGCCAACTGTAGCCCATCATCTTCCTGACGAGCACCTTGCATTCACTCCAGGAGCATTTCTCGCCCATGAATCCTTCCTTCAGTTCCTTGTAGAAACAGAAGGTGATGGAGGCGGTACAAACCAGGTTGATGTAGAAAGCATAACCCACATCGTGACCATCCATGATGACGTAGTAAACCAGGTTGAGCGCAATGTTCAGACCGATGAAGAGCAACTTGAAGGCAGCAAACTTCAACGGGCGCTTCTTGTATCTGAGGTAAGCGAACGGGATGCACTGGAAGGCATCAATAGCCACGGTTACGAACATGGTCCATACATAAGCCGGATGGTCGGCGTAGCCCATCGCATCGCTCAAAGGCGTGATGAAGAGGAATACCAGGGCGATGAAGAGTAGGGAAGTGAATCCCACCATGCTCAATACCGTGTGATAAACCTTTTCTGAGTTTTCTCCCTCCTTGTTGACAAAACGGAAGAAAGTAGTCTCCATTCCGTAGGTCAGGATAACGAGGAGTAACGCCGTATAGGCGTACATGTTGGTGATGACACCATAACCACCACTTGCGGCGCTGATCTTTGCCGTATAGAGTGGTACAAGCAGATAGTTGAGGAATCTGCCGATGATACTGCTCAAACCATAGATGGCGGTATCCTTTGCGAGTGATTTTAAACTTGCCATTATTTTTCTTAATGTTGAATGTTAAGTGTTAAATGTTAAATTGGGCTTGCGCCGTCATTCAAAGATTATCTGTGTAAATCTGTGAAATCTGTGGGAGACTCTTATCCGAAGAATAAATATGCTATAGCGATTGCTGCGATGACTCCAGCCAAATCGGCGAGCAAGCCGCAAGCCACGGCGTGGCGGGTATTCCTGATGCTTACGCTTCCGAAATATACAGCCAATATATAGAAGGTGGTGTCGGTGGAACCCTGGAAGATGCAGCTCAATCTGCCCACAAACGAATCAGGACCATAGTTCTTCATCGCCTCCAGCATCATGCCTCGTGCACCACTTCCCGATAGCGGTTTCATGATGGCGGTAGGCAGGGCGCCTACGAAATCGGCATTCAAGCCGCATTGTTCTACCGACCACGAAATGCCTTGAATCACCATATCCATCGCTCCCGAAGCACGGAATACGCCGATGCCCACGAGAATCGCTACAAGATAAGGGATAATCTTCACCGCAGTAGTAAAACCTTCCTTCGCTCCCTCGATAAATGCATCATATACATTCACCTTCTTCCAGAAACCAGCCAGGATGAAGCAGAGGATGATGCCCAGGAGAATCATGTTAGAAGCCAAGGTGGTAACCGTGTTCATCGTATCCTTATCCATCTGTCCGAATCCCCAGATGATGATGCCTACGAAGGCACACATTCCCAACAGAGTAGCGAGCAATACCGGCTGCAGGATGTTGATGCGCTGCCAGAGCGAAGTGATGATGATTCCGGCAAGCGTAGCCACGAGCGTAGCCATCAGGATAGGGATGAATACATCCGTAGGCTGGGCTGCACCATAGGAGGCACGGAAGGCGAGGATGGTGGTAGGGATGATGGTGAGTCCTGAGGTGTTCAGAACCAGGAACATAATCATCGGGTTCGTCGCCGTATCCTTCTTCGTGTTGAGCTCCTGCATCTGCTGCATCGCCTTCAATCCTGTAGGTGTTGCTGCATTATCGAGTCCCAGCATGTTCGAAGCGATATTCATGAAGATGCTTCCCATCACCGGATGGTTCTTCGGAATATCGGGGAAGAGACGGGTGAAGACCGGGCTGAGTGCTCGGGCCAACACATTCACTACTCCCGCCTTTTCTCCAATCTTCATGATGCCAAGCCAGAGAGCGAGCACGCCCGTCAGTCCGAGAGAAATCTCGAAGGCATTCTTGGAAGAATCGAAGGTGGAATCTACAATCTTCTGGAAGATAGTCGTATCTCCCATTGCCAATCCGATGAGTGCGAAGATGAACGCAATCACGAAAAATGCTATCCAAATGTAATTTAAAACCATAATTGTTTCATCTTGCGGTTTTATCAACCGCTTTTATTGTGATAATGTTCTTGTCACAGAATAATATAATACCTGATAATCGGGTGCAAAAGTACAACTTTATCACAAAATTCCAAAGGAATTCGCTCTGAAAATCACAAAATTCCTATTGTTTTAAGGCGTTTTATCACAAAATTCCATGCTTTTCTCTCTTCGTCATCACATTATTCCCTATTCGTTATACTTTTTTAATCTCTCTTTTTATCCGATTTCAGAAAAAAGATGTACTTTTGCCGCTCAATTCATGAAAGACAGGAATTTGGTTATACAAAAACATTATTAAGGAAGCAAAGGACTTCTGTTATATTTTATAGTATGGACAAGAATGAGAGAATATATAACGAGCAAGAGATGCCCGCAGAAACGAAAAAGAATCATTCCGCTGATGCGGATAGAGTAAAGGAAGTATATAAGGTGACGATAGCGGGAAGCATCATCAATGTGGTGCTACTTGTACTGAAGTTTGCTGCAGGTATTCTCGGACATTCGGCAGCCATGATAGCGGATGCCATCCATTCGCTTACCGATTTCGCCACCGATGTGGTGGTACTGGTATTCGTAAAACTGGGCAATAAGCCGATGGATAAGGACCATGATTATGGGCATGGCAAATACGAGACGCTTGCCACAGCCATCATCGGCATTTCGCTCTTCGTGGTGGGTGTGATGATCTGTTATTCTGGCGTAACCAAGACCTATCGTGCCATCTGCGGCGAGACACTCCAGCAGCCGGGCGTTGTAGCCTTGATTGCTGCCATCGTAAGTATCGTGATGAAGGAATGGGCTTATCAGTTTACGGTTAAAGCCGGAAGAAAATATCATTCCGAGGCTGTAGTGGCGAATGCCTGGCATCATCGCAGCGATGCTTTATCGAGTATCGGAACGATGTTCGGTATAGGCGGCGCCATTATCCTGGGAGAAAAGTGGGCGGTGCTCGATCCGCTTGCAGCCATCATCGTGAGTGCCTTCATCATCAAGGCCGCCTGGGGACTGGTGATGCAGTCTGTGAAAGAACTGACGGATGCCAGTCTTCCGGAAATGGAGGAAGATGAAATTCTGAAGATTGCGAACGAAGAGCAGGGAGTAGGAGAGATTCATAACCTGCGTACCCGTCGCATCGGAAACAAGATTGCGATAGAAATGCATGTCCGCATGCCGGGTTCTCTTTCGCTTTATGAGGCACATGAGCATGCTACTCATATAGAAACAAAACTGAAGCAGCACTTCGGCGCAGATACCCATGTGGGAATCCATCTCGAACCGATAAAAGTGAACGGAAAATATCAGAAACCGGAATAACTGAAATAAAAGGAAATAGCCGGAATAAAAGGAAACGAGCCTTGACGGAAGGAAGAAACCTCCATCAAGGCTCGTTTTTTTATTTGATATCCGAATCGTGTTTCGGATATTTATCATCTTTTGGGATGATTATTATCTGATTATATTATCGGCCGAGATTTACGCTGGCTCCTGCCATAATCCACAAACCTGGCTGCTTAACAGCTGTGAGGTCGTAGTAGCGGTGGCAAGTGATGTTGTCGGCTTTCACGAAGATATTGTATTTCTTCTCGTCCCACATCAGTTTGCAATCTACCTTGGTATATGGATGATAGCCATTCATTCTCTGCTGCCATCTTACGCTCCAGGAAGCTGAAAGCTTGCTCCAGATCTGATGATCCAGTCCGAATACTGCCTTGTGCTTGAGATACTCCAATGCATAGAGTGATTTCAGAATGTTTGTCTCGGTCTTATGATCCTGATAGATGTAAGCATAACCCAACTTGATGCGGGTGATGAAACTGTTTGGTACCAATTCTCTCATGTAGATAGTAGCATCTACGTTGTAGCCCATGTTGTTGAGCTTTCCGATGTTCATCACGTGATACTTATGGTCAGCCAATTCCGTTTCTGAAGTCTGAACCCAGTCAATCATGTTGGTGCCGTGTGCGTAGAATCCGCTTACGGTTGCGGCAAAACCAGTCTGGCGATATTGAGTTCCCACCTTGAAGGTTGAGTTCTTCTCCGGGTTTAGGTTGATGTCGCCCTGCTGCACCACATTACTTATGTATAAGTCGGTGTAGGTAGGCATTCTCAATGCCTTGTTCCAGGAAGCGTAGAACTTCCAGTTGTCGTTAGGACGATAACTCATATCCACACCAGGATAGAAACGGAAGTCGTTGTCAAGACCTGTATTCTTGTTAGCCAAGACACCAGCCGACAAGGTGAAGCCGCCGAAGATGAAGTTGTGCTCCAACATGATGTTGGTATTGGTGCGCTCGCCCTTTCGGGTATATTGACGGTCTGAACCAGAGATGTCCTTGTAGTCTTTCTCTGCGAGTTCCTCACCCAATGCAGTAGAGTAGATGCACTCCTTGCTGATGTCGAAACCTACTGCGGTCTTACCCAAAGCCCAAGCCACGTTGGCATTCAGTCCACCACCATAAACATCGAGGTCGTGATAGTTCTCGCCTGCTGCAGCTCCAGCTATACCGCGTTTCAGCTGGTAGTGATCCTTGAATTTGTTATAATAGAATTGAGGCGCAATCTCCCAGGTCTTCTCCTGGTTATGCAGACTCAGGTTGAGAGAAGCCATACCGTGGTCTGTCTTCTCATATTGGTTGTTATATTTGGCGCTGTAGAAAGTATTGGCACCATAGCTCTGGCTAGCAATACCCAACTGGGCGATGATGTCGAAACGTTGGTCGTAAGAGAAAGAGAGATTGCCGTAGCCCTGTCCCTTCTCGAAGTCGCTATTCTCCGTGCCGCCATCCGAGCGCTTGTAGCCTCCGCTTACGGAATAAGCCTGGGTCCACTTGCCCGTTTCAAAAGCCGTCTGCACACGTCCCTGTGCTCCGAAACTTCCAAAGCTTCCGCCTTCTACACTTGCAGATACCCCCTCACTCTTAGCCTTCTTGGTTACGATGTTGATGGCACCATTGAAGGCTGAAGTTCCGAATAAGCGCGATGCTGCCCCCTCGAGCACTTCGATGTGGTCGATGTCAGCAAGAGCTACAGGAAAATCAGAAGCATTGTGACCAGTCTGAGGATTGGAAATGTTGACGCCATTCAAGAGAATGGTAATCTGGTCGAAGGTTCCACCATTGATGGAGATATCCGTCTGAACACCAAAGCCACCACGCTGACGGACATCCACGCCGGTAGCTAATTTCAATACATCGTTGATAGTCTGCGCAGCCGCACGATGAATATCGTCGCGGGTAATGACAGACACAATCTTAGGTGACTGCTCTACAGTCATCGGCGCACGAGATCCGGTAACGCTCACCGCATCCAGCTCGTAAGCCTTTCCGCCCTTGTAGAGGGTAGAATCAACCTTGGCTCCCTCTGTGCTTACGCCTGCTGCCTTAGCATGGCTCAGGGTAGCAACGCTGAGTGCACCAACAAGTACCTCTCTTCCCAAAACTGCGAAGAGTGAGTAATTCTTGTTAGAGAATCGGTTGAACTTCAAGCTGTTGCGCTTGTTGAAAATTGTTTTGTACATTAAATTAAATGTTTATAAATGAATAATAAATCGAAGCCTTCCGCCTTCCCGGCTTTCGGCATTCGGGGTGCAAAGGTACTGCCTTTTGGGCAACTGACAAAATAAAATGTGAATTATTTTTTCAACTGCTGATGCAAAGTTAATGTAAATCAAGGTCGGTTTCCTACCTCACAAATCGTATTCAATTCAGCCTTCTTGTGGCATAAAAAAGTATTAATTAGGCATAATCCTCAATAGGGTGATGCGATTTTCTTAAAGAAACATTCGCTTTTTCAGATTATTCTTGTATCTTTGCAGTTGATATGGGCAGCATTCAGCAATCAGAATACTGCTGTCGCAATTTTATGGTAATTAGAAATTAAAAAGAAAGGAACAGATAAGATGGAAAAGATCAACGTAAAAGAACTGAATGACAACGTCTTCGAGACTATTGGTAAGGAGTGGATGCTGGTATGTGCCGGCAACAAGGATCATTTCAATATGATGACCGCCTCTTGGGGCTGTTTGGGATGGCTTTGGAACAAGCCGGTGGCTGTGGTCTTTATCCGTCCGGAGCGTTTCACCCACGGCATCATCGAGGAGAATGAATTCATGACTCTCTCTTTCCTCGGCAAAAGCGAGGAGGCTCGTAAGATTTATAACTTCTGCGGCTCTAAGAGCGGACGCGATTTGGATAAGGCGAAGGAAACAGGACTGACTCCTGTGGAAACCGATAACGGCTGCATTGGCTTCGAGCAGTCACGACTCACCCTGGAATGCCGCAAACTTTATAAGGACAGTATGACCGCCGAGAAGTTCCTCGACAAGGACCTGCTCCAGTGGTATGGTGCCAAGGGTGGATTCCACGATGTTTATGTTGTGGAGATTACCAATGCTTATAAAAAGTAAAAATTTAAATATGGCTCAAGAACAAACAGCAATTCGTGAACGCCAGAAAACCAGGCTCAAGGAGCCGGGGCGTTACGTGGTAATGATGTTCAACGACGACTTCACACCGATGGACTTCGTGGTAGAAATCCTGGAATCCATCTTCTTCAAGTCGCAGGCTGAGGCTGAAGCAATCATGCTCAAGGTTCATCACGAAGAGAAAGCCGTGGTGGGCACCTACAGCTACGACATCGCCAAGAGTAAAGTGGAGAAAGCGATGGAGAAAGCCCGTACGCAGAAGTTTCCGCTTAAACTCACTTATATGCCGGAATAGGCGTTGATTTCGGGGAAATATCCCCAATATATGCTAAGAAAAAGAAAGGAAAAAATAGAATGGACAGTATGGGATTGACCCGATATATGAGTGTTCTGATGGACGATGCCATGAAGCAAGCCCGGTTCTTCGACCACGAGTTCGTGATGCCCGAGCACATGCTGCTGGCGTTGCTCAGGCAGTATGCATTCTGTCAGGCGCTGCAGGAAGAAGGCGTAGACAGCCTCAAGATGCACGAAGACTTGGTGGAATGGCTCGCCAAGCAGGAGCGTGTGCCTGAAACCATCAAGTATCTGCCAGAGCCGTCATCGCTCTTCAAAACCATGTTTGGAACGGCGTGCGCCCTGGCTGCTGCTGCCGACAGACAGCTGGTGAATGTACCCCATTTTGTGCAGGCGATGTTTGGCTTGCAGAATTCAGAAGCCGCCTTCCTGCTGTGCAAGAATGTGGGCGACCGGCAGGGCGAGTTTCTGGCGAGCGTTGACAGTTATTATCCTATAGGAGAAGATACTGGAGAGGCTGGCATGGGCATGGGAGCAGACTTTGATGATGACGATTATGCCAACGAGTATGATGACGACGAGGAAGAAGGTAGAAGACAGGTTGTACAGGATTGGCATCAGCTGGTTACCTGTATTTCTGACAAGGTAGAAGAGCACAATCCGCTCATCGGAAGAGAACAGGAACTGGACAGAACCATCCAGGTGCTCTGCCGTGCCGAGAAGAACAATCCGCTCCACATCGGAGAAGCCGGAGTCGGCAAGACTGCTCTGGTCTATGGTCTCGCCAAACTCATCAACGAAAACCAGGTTCCTGAACGCCTCAAGGGGGCTCGCATCTACGGCATGGATATGGGACAGATGCTTGCCGGTGCCCAATATCGCGGCGACTTCGAGAAACGCATCAAGATGGTGATGGAGGGAGCCGTGAAGGAAGGCAATACCATTATCTACATCGATGAGATTCATAATATGATAGGTGCCGGTCGCGGCTCAGATGGCGGACCTGATGCATCCAATATGCTGAAGCAATATCTGGAGGCAGGTGATATCCGTTTCATCGGCTCTACCACCTACGAGGAATATAACCGTTACATGGCTCAGAGCAAGGGCATCGTGCGCCGGTTCCAGCAGATAGATATCAAGGAACCTACCGAGGAGGAGGCTATCAAAATATTGGAGGGCTTGCAGTATAAATACAACAAGTTCCACAATGTAACCTATCGCAAGGACGCCCTGGAATATGCCGTCCGTGCCAGCGCCAAATATATCAGCAACCGCTGTCTGCCAGACAAGGCCATCGACCTGATGGATGAAGCGGGAGCTTATCTGGAGGTGCATCCGGTAGAATCTCGCCAGCGCTCTTATGTTACCAAGTCTATCATCCAGCAGATTCTGATTAAAGTCTGCAAGATTGATGCGGCTGCGATGAAAGATGAGAATAACGATGCTTTGGCTACGCTCCGCCAGCGCATACTCGACAAGATTTACGGTCAGGACAAGGCTGTAGACAAGGTGGTTGAGGCTGTGATGATGGCAAAGGCGGGATTGACAGATGATGACAAACCATTGGCTTCGCTCCTCTTCGTGGGACCTACCGGAGTAGGAAAAACCGAGGTGGCACGGCAGTTGGCCAAGGAACTCGGCATCGAACTGGTACGCTTCGATATGAGTGAATATACCGAGAAGCATACCGTGGCAAAACTCATCGGTTCGCCAGCCGGATACGTGGGTTATGAGGATGGAGGACTTCTGACCGATGCCATCCGCAAGACGCCAAACTGTGTACTCCTGCTCGATGAGATAGAGAAGGCGCATAGCGATATCTACAACATCCTGCTCCAGGTAATGGACTATGCCCGTCTGACTGATAACAAGGGCCAGAAGGCTGATTTCCGTAACGTGATTCTCATCATGACCTCAAATGCCGGAGCGCAATATGCTTCACGGGCTAGCGTAGGTTTCAATGGAAACGTAAGTCGTGGCGAAGCGATGCTGGCACAGGTGAAGAAGACTTTCAAGCCTGAGTTTATCAACCGACTTTCCGACATGGTGGTATTCAACGATATGGATAAGCACATGGCAGAACTGATTCTTGCCAAGAAACTTCGTCAACTCGATGCGAAACTGGCAGCAAAGGGAGTTACCGTAACGTTAACCGATGCTGCGCGTGAACAGTTGCTGAAATGGGGCTTTACCAAGGAATATGGTGCCCGCGAGATGGACCGTGTCATCGGTAACCGCCTGAAACCGATCCTGATGAAGGCGCTGCTCTTCGGCAAACTCAAGAAGAGTGGCAAGGCGCATGTCGACTTTGACGGAAAGGAACTGGTGATTAATTATTAGAATGAAAGTCTAGTCAAGAATTTCTTGATAAAAGATAAGCGTATGATATTACAGATAGATGAAAATGCGGACGAGATTTACTTTCCCGATCCGCATTATGGCGATGAGGATGGATGCTTTGCGATTGGTGGCGATTTGAGTATCGACCGCCTGTTGCTGGCTTATAGCAATGGCATCTTTCCCTGGTATAGTTTCCGTGACCAGCCTGAAATACTCTGGTTCTGTCCGATGAAGCGTTTCGTCATCTTCCCTGATGAAATCCACATCAGTCATTCTATGCGTACCCTGATGAGAAAGAACCGGTACTGCGTAGGAATCAACGAAGATTTCGATGGCGTGATACGGGGATGCAGCAAGACCAACGGACGGTATTGGGAAGATGGCGCATGGCTGGGCGAGAACATCATCCAGGCATTTACTGCCCTCCATAAGCAGGGCTTTGCGGCGAGCGTAGAGGTATGGGATAATGAAACCGATGAACTGGTGGGTGGACTTTATGGTGTCACCATCGGCAAGGTTTTTATCGGAGAAAGCATGTTCTCCAGGGTTCCGTCAGCTTCTAAGATTGCCCTTATCTTCCTTGCCAGATACTTGCAGGAGCACGGTGGCAAGATGATAGATTGTCAGTTGGAGACTCCTCATCTCAAATCGATGGGTGGCAGATATATTTCTTACGAGGAATATATGAAGATTATGAACGAAGAATAAGAGATGTTCTTCTCGGAATAGAAGAACATCTTCTTTTGAATAAAAAATAAAGGCTAGGTTTCCAGAATCGTGAACCTAGCCTTTGTTATTATCTGGCTTTTTGCTTTTTATTAGAATATCGGTGTGCCGATGCAGCCGTTAGGTGCCTGAATATGCAGCATTGCACAAACGGTAGCGGCAATATCTGTCATATAGTGAGGCTGGGCACTCTCGCCGTGCTGGATGCCCCAACCCATAAACAGGCAAGGAATATGGATATCGTATGGATTCCATGCTCCGTGGGTAGTTCCCTTGCTGCTGTAATAATCGTAGTGACCTGGTTTCAGTACAATCTGAACACCTCCGCTGCGCTCGCGGTTATAACCGTTAATGGCGCGGAACTTCAGTTCTTCAGGGATGCTCTCGATAGAGGTCTTCTCCATGTCGAAGGCATAGTGCACGTCCTTGTCCTTCTTCAGTCTGTCTACTACCACCTGCTTGATGGCTGCGTAATCCAGACCGAGTTCCTCGATGATGTCTGTATTGAAGAATACCTGATAGTTCATAATGGTCTTTACTAGGTCCTTGTCGGTGTTGAACTTTGTCTTCAGACTCTTGTTCAATTCATCTACCAGTCCCTTCTTGTTCCAGATGCCGGCAGGGATTCGTTGATCCTGCAGGAAGGTGGCATTGTTTACGCCTCCATGGTCGGCGGTGAGGAAGGTGAGATAATTTCCCTTGCCCACGGTCTGGTCGAGATAAGCGAAGAAATCTGCCAATGCCTTATCTAATCTGAGATAGCAATCTTCTGTTTCGATGGCGTTCACGCCCACCTGATGACCGATGTAATCGGTGCTGGAGCAGCTGATGGTCAGCAAATCAGTATCTGTGTTTCTACCTAGATTTTCTCCCTCAATGGCAGCCTTGGCAATATCGAAAGTCAGGTTGCAGCCGAATGGGGTACTGCGGAGAATCTTGTAACCATGCTTCTTATATAAGGTAGGCAGGTCGAGTGGCAATACAGCCTTTTCGCCTTCAACAATTCCATTCTCGTAGTTGTTGTCATCGCTGGTGCTCTCCTTGTAGGAATCGATAGGGTAGAGCGTCTCCCATTTCTTGGAAAGATACTTGTTTGGGAGTTTCTGCTTGTTGAACTTGTTCACCCACTCAGGCAACTTATCCATATAGAAAGTACTGGTGATGAACTTGCCCGACTTGTCATCAAACCAGAAAGCGCCATTGGCGTGATGGCCCGCAGGGAGGATGGATGCTCTGTCTTTCAAGGCTACACCAATCACCTTAGAGCGGTTGTTGGTAGCCAGACGGAGTTCATCACCGATGGTGGTTACCCACAGATTGCGAGGCGACATCTTGCCAGCCTTGCTGTCTGAACCTACCGGGTTGACGGTATCGTCGGCAGTACAATACACTACCTTTCCATCTTTCACGAAGTTGTTTCCTGCAATTCCGTGGATGGAAGGAACGGAACCGGTCCAGATAGAAGAGTGGCCGATGGCTGTAACCGAAGGGATATAAGGAATCTTGCAATTTTCTACGCTGAATCCTTCTCCGAGCATTCTCTTAAATCCGCCTTCGCCGTAGCGGGCGTAGTAGCGATAGAGATAATCCCATCGCATCTGGTCGATAACGATGCCTACAACGAGCTTAGGGCGTTGAGGCTGAGCCTGTGCAATGCCGCAGAAGCAGCAGAGCACGAAGATGAGTTTGATAATCTTATTCATAGTCAAAATGTCTTTTTTATACAAAAAGTACGTATTTTTTATAAGTGATTGAGAATGAGATAAGTTTTTATCTCATAAA
>OLIV01000238.1_pt1 | contig 38898 bp, 34 predicted proteins | sample 1601411 | NCBI WGS metagenome assembly OLIV01 (sample SAMN03922450, study PRJEB24848) | human gut metagenome | isolation source: stool sample | host: Homo sapiens | place: Germany | collected 2009-11 | reverse complement strand
GAGCTGGGACTGGCAAAAAATACACAGTTGGCGTATATGCGGGATTTGTGCCTGCTGATGAAAAGCCTGCAGCTGAAGGCGGATGAGGAGCTGCTGCAGGTTTCGCGACAGCAGCTGATTGCCTATCTTGTGCGTTTAAAGCAGGAAGGCCGCGCTGCCTCGACGGTGGCACGCAAGCTGGCTTCGATTAAGGCGTTTTACCGTTTTCTGACGGCAGAACGCTATATCCGCCGTAATCCTGCCGAGGTGCTGGAGGCGGCGAGCAGAGGATTGCATTTGCCGAAGGTGCTGAGCGTTCAGGAGGTAGTAAGGCTTTTGGATGAGCCTAATTTGGGAACCTTGGACGGTTATCGCGACAAGACGATGCTGGAGCTGTTATATGCTACCGGCATGCGTGTATCTGAGCTGGTAAATGTGCCAGTGAAGAATGTTGATATGAAGATGCAGTATGTCATTGTTATGGGCAAGGGCTCCAAGGAGCGTATGCTGCCGTTAGGCCGTACCGCACTGCATTATCTGGAGCATTATTTGTCTGTGGTACGCCCGCAGCTTCTTCATGGCAAGCCGGATGCGGCTGCAGAGCTTTTTGTAACCGGCTGGGGCGGGCCGATGACAAGGGAGCGTTTTTACGAAATTATTGTGGCATACGGCAAGAGTGCAGGCATCAGCAAGCGCGTTACACCGCATATGCTGCGTCATTCCTTTGCGACGCATCTTTTAAATAATGGCACTGACCTGCGCATAGTGCAGGAGCTTTTGGGACATGCAGATATTTCCACCACGCAGATATATACGCATCTTGATGTGGAGCGTTTGCGTGAGGTGTATGATAAAACGCACCCACGGGCTTAGAAAGGAGAACACCTATGACAAAAGCAAGCAAGAAAAAATCCTCCGGCAGTAAATATGCTGTACTGATTTTAACAGCGGTTATTGCGATTATTGCCATTGGCTGCGGACTTTTTTATGCCACCAGCAACAGCAAGAAGGATGTTTTGGACAAGAAGGGTGACGAGCCGCAGACGGTAAGTCTGCTGGATGAATCTATAGAGGCACAGCGTCTGTTGGATAATATTTTGCTGCAGAAAAATAATTGGCAGCTGATTGAAAACAATCATGGCAAAAAGGATGTTGAGGTTGAAGAATCCGGTGCCAAAGTGCAGATTAACCAGCGTGAGCTGGCAGTTGGCGTACCTTCCGGTACAAGCCTTGCCGGTGCCTGCGACTGGCTGCAGACAAAGGCTGAGCAGGCCGGACTGGTTTATATCAGCGGCAAGCCTGCCAAATATAAAAAATGGGATGCCTATAAGGCTGAAATTGGTATTAAGGTTAAGGCCGGTGCAGGCAGCAAGAGCTTTGTAACGGATACTGTAATTTTCTTCCATAACAGTAACCTGACCAAGCAGGATAAGGATGTTAAGGATTTACCGGAGCAAAAGGCAGAAGAGGAGCAGCAGGGGACCGTCAGGCAATTCAGAGGAAAAGTAGCCATCGTTATTGATGACTGCGGTTATGATATGGCGCCGGTGCGCAAGCTGCTGAATACCGGTCTGCCGTTCAGCTATGCGATATTGCCGTATAAGCAGTACAGCAGCGATGTTCTGGAGATGGTAAAGGCTAAAGGACGTGTGCCGATGCTGCATCTGCCGATGGAGCCTATTGACCGCAGTGCTATGAGCGAGGGCGCTGCTACTATTCGTACGGATTTGTCTGCGGCGGAGAAGCTTTCCTTGACGCGACGTGCGCTTAACAGTCTGCCGGGAGTGATGGGTGTAAATAATCACCAGGGCTCGAAGGCGACGGCGGATAAGGATACTATGCGAGTTGTTTTGCAGGAGCTGCGGCGGCAGAAGCTGTTTTTTGTGGACAGCCGTACAAATTCTGCTTCGGTAGCACGCAATGTGGCGCAGCAGCTGGGGGTTTCGACTGCGCGCAACGATATCTTTTTGGATAACAGCTCTGACGTGCAGGCGATTCGTCAGCAGATATATAAGGCTTTCGCTATGGCGGAAAGAAACGGCAGTGTTATTGCTATCTGTCATGCCAGACCGAATACGGCCAAATGCTGGGAGATGTATGCGGCGGAGTTTAAGCGGACAGGGATAACCTTTGTGCCGGTGACGGAGCTGCTGTATTAAAGTATTAGTATTGGGACTCGGCTTCTTTCATAACTGAAATAAGTCGGAAGAAAGGTTCACTTGATAACTGTGCAACTAACATATCGTTCCGCTCAGAAAAAATTTTCCCGTGCCCGTAGGGCACAACGCAAATTTCGCGTGGAACCAGGACGAAACGTGCGGCGCCGATTTTGTTCGCAAGTAACCTTTAGTTTTCGGTTGCTTTGTTTCTATGGTTCCGGACACTCATTTGCTAAAATTTTTATTTGCTGCATGATATATTAGTTGCTTGTTCTGGTGTGTTGCTCAGAAGTTGTAATTTTTAAGAAAAAGTTTTTTCCTGTTTCTAAAACTCTAATTTACATAAACTGAATCGAGGTAAGAAAATGTCTAATTATGTAGAAGAAACAATCGGTAAATATGAAAAGTATATCAATCCCGCTCAGGCAAAGCTGTTCCGCTTTATGGGCCTGGCAAGCATTGAAGGCCATGCTGAGGGCTGGACTATTACCGACAGTGAAGGTCAGGAGTTCATTGACTGCCTAGGCGGTTACGGTATGTTTGCTTTAGGTCATCGTCATCCGAAGGTTGTCGAGGCTGTGGAAAAAGAGCTGCATGCTATGCCGATGTGCGGCAAGGTGCTGTTCAACCGTCCGATGGCTGATTTGGCGGAGGCACTGGCCGAGATTACTCCCGGTGAGCTGCAGTACAGCTTTTTTGTCAACAGCGGTACCGAATCCGTTGAAGGCTGCCTGAAGGTAGCACGTCTGGCAACAAAACGCAAAAAGTTCGTTGCTGCAAAGAATGCTTTTCACGGCAAAACCTTTGGCAGCTTAACTGCTACCGGACGCGATATGTACCGCGAACCTTTTAAACCGCTGCTCGATGGCTTTACCCATGTAGAATACGGCAATGCTGCAGCTGTTGAGGCAGCTGTTGATGAGGATACTGCTGCTGTTATTTTGGAGCCTGTTCAGGGCGAGGGCGGCATTATTGTTCCGCATGCAGGTTATCTGCGTGAGGTGAAGGAAATCTGTGAGAAGAAGGGTGCTCTGCTGATTGCCGATGAGGTACAGACAGGTATCGGCCGTACCGGCGAATGGTTTGGCGTTAACCATGACGGCGTTACTCCCGACCTGATGGCCTGCGCTAAGGCTTTGGGCGGCGGTGTAATGCCCATAGGTGCGATTATCGGTACTCCACGTGCCTGGGCCGGTCTTATTGAAGCACCGTTCCTGCACACCTCTACCTTTGGCGGTAACCAGCTGGCCTGCGCTGCCGGTGTAGCAGCTATCAAGGCTATTAAGGAAGAGGATATGCTGCGTCGCGGACGTGAGGCAGGTGCTTATCTGAAGGCTGGTCTGGAGGCTATCGCTGCGGAATATCCTTCCGTTATCAAGGAAGTACGCGGTCGCGGTATGATGATCGGCATTGAGCTGACCAAAGAGGGTGCCGGCGGTATGCTGATGAGCCTGATGATTAACCAGCACATTATTGTTGCTTATACCTTGAACAATCCTAAGGTTATCCGTATGGAGCCGCCGCTGATTATGCCTAAAGATGTTATTGACCATGTTCTGGAGGCTTTCAGAGGCGCTGTTAAGGAAACCGCGGATGTTATTGAAGATTTATAAGAGGAGATAAGATTATGCCTTATGTAGAGAGCAAAACCACCATCAAGGGCGATGGTGCAAAAATTTATGATATTATCAAGGATATGGCTGCTTACCCTAACTTTATGCATGACCTGGTAAGCGTAGAAATCTTGGAGCGCGGTGAGAATTACACTGTTTCTCACTGGGTAAGTAATGTTGACGGACGCAAAATCGTCTGGACCGAGCGCGATACCTTCTATCCTGAGGAGCTGAAAATTACCTACGCTCAGACCGAGGGTGATTTAAAGAAAATGGAAGGCTCCTGGCTTATTACACCGCAGGCTGACGGCTGCGAGGTAACGCTGGCAGTTGATTTTGAGTTCGGTATTCCGATGATTGCCGGCCTCCTGAATCCTATTCTTAAGAAAAAAGTTCGTGAAAACAGTGAAAATATGTTAAACTCTATCAAGGCCCAAATTGAAAAATAAGTAATTACTTGTTATAATAGATATGTTGAAAATGTATTCTATTAATGCCTGTACCTGTTTACAGTGCAGGTCTTTTATGAGGAGGAAATTACTTAGATGAAAACAGCGTTTTTAATGGCGTTAATGACAGCGCTGCTGATGCTCCTGGGCGACTTCTTCGGCGGTCTGCGCGGCATGACCGTAATGCTTTTTGTAGGCGTGGCAATGAATTTCTTTGCTTATTGGAACAGCGATAAGATGGTTCTGGCACACTATGATGCACAACAGGTTGACCGCAACAGTGCGCCGGAGCTGTACGGAATAGTAGAAAAGCTGGCTAAAAAAGCCAATATTCCTATGCCGAAGGTTTATATTATCAATAGTCCGGTGCCTAACGCTTTTGCTACCGGCAGAAATCCGGAGCATGCTGCCGTTGCTGTAAATACTGCGCTGGCAGATATGCTGACCAAGGAAGAGCTGGCCGGTGTTTTAGGTCATGAGCTGAGCCATATTATGCATCGTGATATTTTGGTAAGTACCATTGCCGCTTCTATGGCAGGTGCTATTTCCACGATTGCTCAATGGGGCATGTTCTTTGGCGGCGGCCGTGATGAGAATGGCGAAAGCCGTAATCCTATCGCTTCTATTCTGGTTATGCTTTTGGCGCCTTTGGCAGCTATGCTGATTCAGATGGCAGTATCCCGTTCCCGCGAATATATGGCAGATAAATCCGGCGGTGAGCTTTGCGGCAATCCCAATGCTCTGGCTGATGCTTTGCTGAAGATTGAAGCCTATGCGGAGCGTCGCGTAATGCCCGGTGCTACCGAAGCAACTGCGCATATGTTTATTATCAACCCCTTTGCCGGTGTTGATGCCAAGCAGCTTTTCAGTACTCACCCCGCAACCGAGGAAAGAGTTCAGCTGCTGCGTGAGCAGGCAAGAAAAATGGGTATCCGTTAACAATTCAACTATACCTCTAAGTCACATCGGTGACTGGGTTAGTATAAAAAATTTAATTACACTTTAAGGAGAGATTTACAAATGGAACAAACACTCGTACTCGTAAAACCTGATGGAGTTAAGAAAAATCTGATCGGCGATATCATCGCTCGTTTCGAACACAAAGGCCTGCAAGTTGCAGCTCTGAAACTGGTTAAAGTTACCGAAGCTCAAGCTAAATTCCATTATGCTGAGCATGAAGGCAAACCCTTCTTCGGCGAACTGGTTGACTTCATTACCTCCGCTCCGCTGGTTTGCGCTGTAATCCGCGGCGAAAACGCTATCAAAGCTGTTCGTCAACTGAACGGTGCTACCAACCCGATCGAAGCAGTTCCCGGTTCTATCCGCGGCGACTTCGCTCTGAGCATCGGTGAAAACATTGTTCACGGTTCCGACAGCCCGGAAGCTGCTGAACGCGAAATCAACAACTTCTTCGCTCCGGAAGAAATTTACTAATTAACTTTAGCCTTTCGGCGGCCATGAGCTGACTGAGAGGGGTTACACTCTCACGGAAAGGATGGTGCAGAAATGAAGAAAGCTGCTGTTTATACCAGAACCGGTGACAAAGGAACTACCGGTTTGTACACCGGAGAACGTGTTCCCAAGCAAAGCCTGCGTGTAGAAGCCTATGGTACTGTGGATGAAATTTCCTCGGCATTAGGTTTGGCACGTGCTCAGGTTACGCGTGAGGATGTGCGTGAAACCATTTTCAATGTACAAAAGCTGCTCATGTCTGTGATGGCTGACATTGCCAGCCTCAACCTGCCCGAACCTTACATCAAAGAAGAACACGTTAAGCTGTTTGAAGATACAATCGACAAGTTTGATTCTCTGCTGCAGCCGCTGGGCCATTTCATTATCCCCGGCGATACTGTAGGCGCTGCCGCACTGGACATCGCACGCACTACTACCCGTCGTGCCGAGCGTTGCCTGCTGCGCTTGGCTGAAAACGAACCGGTTAACCCCAATGTTCTGGTTTGCCTGAACCGTTTGTCTGATTTGTGCTTTATTCTGGCACGTGTAGAATGCGAAGTAAAATAAGCATTGCTGATTAAGGAATAGAAGCCTCTGCCTGTGGCCCTTGGCCGCAGACGGAGGCTTTTTGCTTTGTATGCAGTGATTTGTCACACTATTCCCTGCCACTAAGAAGAATACGTGTATACAATCGCGTGAAGTATTGTACACTATATATTGATGTGATACAATACTATACATGGGCTTCGGGAAAAAGCCTTAAATTGTAAACGTGTTTTAAGTTTTTACTGGGGGGAATTTTTTATGTTGGAAATTTTGAATTCTATTGATGGCTTCATTTGGGGCCCGCCTTTGATGATTTTGCTTATCGGCACAGGTATTTTAATGAGCGTCCGTCTTGGCCTGCTTCAGGTTATGAAGCTGCCTAAAGCCTTGCAGCTGATTTTTACCGCCCGCAGCAAGGGCGAAGGTGATGTAAGCAGCTTTCAGGCTTTGTGCACTGCTTTGGCTGCAACTGTCGGCACCGGTAATATCGTTGGCGTAGCAACGGCAATTAAGCTCGGTGGTCCCGGTGCTCTGCTGTGGATGTGGCTGGCTGCTTTCTTCGGTATGGCAACCAAATATTCCGAAGGCGTGCTGGCTGTTAAGTATCGTACCTATGATGAAAACGGTAACGCTTCCGGCGGTCCGATGTACTACATTGAACAGGGCTTAGGCAAAAAATTTAAGCCCCTGGCTGTAATGTTCTCTATTTTCGGTGTTATGACTGCCTGCTTGGGCAGCGGTACCTTTACTCAGGTAAATGCAATCACTTCTATTGTTAATGTATCCTTCGGCGTTTCCGAATACGTTGTAGCAGCAATCCTGACTGTTCTTGTTGCTGTTGTTATTATCGGCGGCCTGCAATCCATTGCTAATGTAGCAAGTAAGATTGTTCCGTTCATGGCTGCTGTTTATGTTATCGCAACCGTTTCCGTGCTGGTATTTTATGCTGATGCTCTGCCGGCTGCAATTAAGCTAGTTATCGACGGTGCCTTCAACGGTACTGCGGCAGCAGGCGGCTTTGCCGGTGCCGGAATTATGCTGGCTATGCGCAGCGGTATCGCCCGCGGTATTTATTCCAACGAATCCGGTCTGGGCTCTGCTCCTATCGTAGCAGCTGCAGCAAAAACCAAATGGCCTGCAGAACAGGGCCTTGTTTCTATGACCGGTACCTTTATCGATACCATCATCATCTGCACCATGACCGGCCTGTCCATTATCGTCAGCGGTGCCTGGAACGGCGACCTGAACGGTGCTGCACTGACTGAGGCTGCTTTCGCTTCTGCTTTCCCGGCTGTTGCCAAGTATGTCCTGACCGGTGGTCTGGTACTCTTCGCTTTCACCACTATTATCGGCTGGAGCTATTACGGCGAGCGTTGCGCAGAATACCTTTTCGGCGTAAAATGCATCATGCCTTACCGTATCGGCTACATCATTCTGGTAGGTTTGGGCGTATTCCTGAAGCTGGAAATGATTTGGATTATTGCTGATATCGTTAACGGTCTGATGGCTATTCCTAACCTGATTGCTCTGCTGGGCCTGAGCGGTGTAGTTGTTGCAGAAACCAAGCTGTACTTCGAGCATTGGGAAAAGGTTCACAGCCGTCGCAAACAGCTTGCTGAGATTCGTGAAGATCTGGCAACTGAAAATAATTAATTAGTATTTAAGAAAGCCATTGCGGAAATATGCAATGGCTTTTTTTCATTAAGTTTTTGTGTCATCTGTATTTTTATGTCTTTAGTGTGTTATAATATACATATCAAGATAATAGGAGAATAAAATGGTTTATGGTTTGTTAGCTTTGCTGGTGGTTCTGCTGGACCAGGCAACAAAGTATTATGTGGTAACACATTTTGCGTTAGGGGAGAGCGTACCGGTGATTAATAATGTATTTCATTGGACGTTTATACTGAATCGTGGTGCCGCCTTCGGCATGCTGGAGGGCAGCCGTTGGCTGTTCGTGTTGATTGCGCTTGCGGTAATCGGCGGTGTCTGGTATATGCGCGAGGAGATTACTAAAATGGGCGTAATGGCCTGCTGGGGAACAGCGCTTTTTGCCGGCGGTGCTTTGGGTAACCTGATTGACCGCACTGCACGCGGTGTGGTAATTGACTTTTTTGATTTTCGTATCTGGCCGATATTTAATGTGGCCGATATAGCAATTTGTGTGGGAGTAGGTTTGATTATATGGAGCATATTGAAAACGGAGCTGCTGAGCAGCAACGATTGATTATAACTGAACAAGAGGCCGGACAGCGTGCCGATGTAGGCTTGGCGGCAATGCTGGAGCTTACACGCTCGAATATGCAGAAGCTGCTGGAAGAGGGCCGTGCTGTGCGCGGCAGCAAGGTGCTGAAATCCAACTACAAGCTGCGTCTGGGTGACGAGATTGATGTCACTCTGCCTGAGCCGCAGCCTCTTGACGTACAGCCGGAAAATATTCCTCTGGATATTATTTATGAGGATGATGATGTTGTTGTTGTCAACAAAGCGCGCGGGATGGTAGTCCACCCGGCGGCCGGCAATTTAAACGGAACGCTGGTCAATGCGCTTTTGTATCACTGCAAAAACTTATCTGGTATCAACGGCGTTATCCGCCCGGGTATCGTGCACCGTCTGGATAAGGATACCAGCGGTATTATGATTTGTGCCAAGAATGATGCGGCGCATCTTTCCCTGTCGCAGCAGATACAGGCTAAAACAGCTCAGCGTACCTATCTTGCTGTAGTACGCGGCAACATAAAGACAGACAGCGGCGTGATTGAAACGCTTATCGCCCGTGATAAAAACGACCGTAAAAAGATGGCTGTTGTCAAAGAAGGCGGACGTGATGCTGTTACCGAATACGAGGTGCTGGAGCGCTTCGGCAAATATACTATTGTGCGCTGCCGCCTGCGAACGGGACGCACGCATCAGATTCGCGTACATATGGAGTATCTGGGCTATCCTTTGGTTGGTGACCCGAAATATTCTCCGATGAAAACTCCCTTCAGCATTCAGGGACAGGCTTTGCATTCGCAGACACTGGAATTTACCCACCCGCGTACGGGAGAACGCTTGAGCTTTGAAGCTCCGTTGCCGGAGGATATGCATAAGATTGTTACCCGCCTGCGCCTGGGACAGTTTAATTAGCAGAGTTCTGCCTTAGGGCAGTCTTGATAGCAGGTTAAAAAGCCTGAATAAAAATAAGAGGTGAGCCAAATGAGCAATTTTGTTAAAAAGAATGTTATTATGGATGCAGAGGCTATGCGCCGTGCGATTGTCCGTATTTCTCATGAAATTATCGAAAGAAATAAGGGCGTAGACAATGTTGTCATTGTCGGCATCCGTACCCGCGGTGTGCCTATTGCGGAACGTCTGGCAGCAGCAATTAAAGATATAGAGAATGTTGAGCTGCCGGTAGGAATGCTGGATATCACTCTTTATCGTGATGACCTGTCTACTCTTGCATATAATCCGATTGTACACGGTACAGAAATTGACCTGGATCTGAACGGCAAAACCGTAATTCTTGTTGATGATGTGCTGTACACCGGTCGTACTATCCGCGCTGCTCTTGATGCGGTTATGGATATGGGCCGTCCGAAGGCTATTCAGCTGGCAGTACTTATCGACCGCGGACATCGCGAGCTGCCGATTCGTGCTGACTTTGCCGGCAAAAATGTTCCTACCTCCCATAAGGAAGCTATCAATGTATATCTGGCAGAGGAAGACGGCATTGATGAAGTAGCAATTGGTGATATTGAAGAATAATCAACCGTAGCTTGTTAATGGAACAGGAGGAGATTCTATGCAGCAGGCTGAAATATTGCGCAATGAGGCTTTGGGCGCAACTTTGGTAAAAAAATTGAAGCTGCGTGGCTTTGATGCTTATTACTGTGCTGATAAGCAGGCAGCGCTTAAGCAGGCATTGGCGCTGATTCCGCAGGAGGATGTTGTTTCCTGGGGCGGTTCTGTAACGATTGATGAAATAGGCCTTTTGAGCGCAGTAAAGGAGCGCAATAAGGTTATCGACAGAGCTGCGGCAGCAACTCCGGAAGAAAAAACAGAATTGATGCGTCAGGCGCTTTTGTGTGATACATATTTAATGAGCAGCAATGCTATCAGCAACGACGGTCAGCTGGTAAATATTGACGGCAACGGTAACCGTTGTGCCGCTTTGATTTTCGGACCGAAGCAGGTGCTGGTTATTGCCGGTATGAACAAGGTTACAGGCTCCTTGGAGGCTGCAATTGACAGAGCGCGCAATGTGGCTGCGCCGATAAATGCCAAAAGGTTTGCAGACCTGCAGACACCTTGTTATAAAGCCGGCCTTTGCGGTGACTGCCTTTCCGCGGACTGCATCTGCTCGCAGATTGTTATAACGCGTACCAGTCGTAATAAGGGACGCATTAAAGTCATTTTAGTCGGTGAAAGTTTAGGATTCTGATTTTAGGGGAGTTGTTTAGCGTTGGTGTTAGCAGCTCCCTTTTGCATAAGAAAGCAGGTGAAAAAATGGCTCGTACTATTATTCTGTTGTTGGATTCCTTCGGTATCGGTTATGCCCATGATGCCGAAGCTTACGGTGATAAGGGTGCAGATACCTTGGGCCATATCTGCGATTGGCTGGCGAAAAATCCGCGTCACGCAGGCGAAGCGTCGAAGCCGCTGCATTTGCCGCATCTGGCTGAGCACGGACTGCAGGCAGCTGCAGAGCTGAGCCGCGGTGAAGCGTTGCCGGCAGGCTTGGGCGCCGAGCATACAATCGGTGCTTATACCTATGCGCAGGAGGTCAGCCGCGGTAAGGATACGCTGAGCGGACATTGGGAAATCAGCGGTGTGCCGGTTAAATTTGACTGGGGTTATTTCCCGGATGTGCCGAAATGCTTTCCGCAGGAGCTGGTGGATGCAATTATCAGCCAAGGCAATTTGCCGGGAGTGCTGGGTGAATGCCATGCCAGTGGTACCGAAATCATCAAGGAGCTGGGCGAGGAGCATGTAAGAAGCGGCAAGCCGATTATCTATACCTCCGCCGACAGCGTGCTGCAGATAGCGGCGCACGAGGAAGCCTTTGGCCTGGAGCGCTTGTATGATTTGTGCAAGCTGGCTTTTAAGCTGGTGCAGCCGTATAATATTGCCCGGGTAATAGCGCGTCCGTTCGTCGGCACCTGTGCTGCGGATTTTACCCGCACAACCAACCGTCACGATTACGCAGTACCGGCACCGCAGCCGACATTGCTTGATAAAATGGTTGCAGCCGGCGGCAGCGTTTACGCCGTAGGCAAGATTGCCGATATTTTTGCGCATCGCGGTATTACAAAACATTATGCGGCAGGCGGCCTGGATAAGCTGATAGATGCAACGAAGCAGGCTGTAGCCGATGCTCCGGATAATACCATTGTCTTTACTAATTTTGTTGACTTTGATTCCTCCTACGGACATCGCCGTGACATTCAGGGCTATGGTGAGGCACTGGAATATTTCGACAGCAGACTGCAGGAAATTACCGCTCTGCTGCATCCGGACGATTTGCTGCTGATGACGGCGGACCACGGCAATGACCCCAGCTGGAGCGGCACGGACCATACGCGCGAAAAAATTCCCGTACTCTTTTCGGGAGCAGGCATTGAATGTAAGCAGCTTAAGCCTATGCAGACTTTTGCCGATATAGGACAGACGATTGCCGATTATATGAAAATAGAACCAACCCTTACCGGAACTAAAGCGGACTTGTTTTGAAAGAGGTGGACAATATGAGCAAACATTACGCAGCATCTGAGGAGATTTTATACCATGTAGGTTTTTCGGCACAGCAGCTGCAGGGCGCAACTGTTGCCGTGCTTCCCGGTGACCCCGGACGTGTAGAGCCTTTGGCTAAGGCCTTAGGCAGTGATGCAAGCTTTATTGCCAGCCATCGCGAATACACCAGCTGGCTGACTAAAATCAGCGATACTCCGGTACTTGTCTGCTCTACTGGTATGGGTGGTCCTTCCGTAGCCATCTGTCTGGAAGAGCTGGCGCGTATGGGCATCAAAAAGCTCATACGCTTCGGTACGACGGGAACAATTCAAGAAAAGGTTAATCTCGGTGATATTATTATTGATAAGGCTGCCGTTCGCCTTGACGGCACCTCGCAGCATTATGCGCCGTTGGAGTTCCCGGCTGTTGCCAGCTTTGAGGTGACAACAGCACTGGTGCTGGCAGCCAAGAATGCCGGTGCGCCCTATCATTTGGGTATTGCGGCCTCCAGCGACACCTTCTGGCCGGGACAGGAGCGTTACGACAGCTTCACCGGCTATGTACCGCGCCGCTTCCGTGGGACGATGCAGGAATGGCAGGCGCTGGGCGTGCTGAACTATGAAATGGAAACCTCTGCCCTGTTCGTTACCTCGCAGGCATTAGGCTTAGAGGCAGGTGCTGTCTGCGGCGTTGTAGTTAAGCGCACGCAAAGCGAAAGCGTGGCGCCGCCCGACGTTTATCAGCGTGCCTTCGGCTATATGGTGCAGGTAACACGCGGAGCTGTCGAGCTGCTGTTGGCAGCAGATGCCGATTAACTGGCAGGTGATACTTATGAAAAAAATTAGATGGCTGCTGCAAATCTGCTTTTTAGTAGTATTTGCCTCCTTGTTTACAGCCTTGGTACCGCAGACGGCGCGGGCAGATTTTGCGGAGCGTCCTGTGGGCTTTGTGGTTATCGACCAGGACGGCGCTGTGGACGGCGCTGTTTATAAACAGTGGCGGCAGATGGTAAGGTTAGCCTACCGCTTTCCCGATTATCGCATTATAGACGGCGGCGAGCCGCAGATGCTGGTGAGCAAGGCCGTGCGTGATGGTGTGAAGCTGGATGCAGCATCTTTAGCCGCTTTGGCGGAAAAAAGCAAAATGGATGTGCTGGTTGTTGCACGCATCTATGAAATGGATGAAAGCCTTGTCAGCGGCTGGGGATTCCGCTTTGACCATGATACCTATGTGCGTGTTGTAGCGGATGCAGATCTTTTCGTATATAAAAAGGATGGCAATAAGCTGTTGAAGAAGCGTGTGCGTGAAAGTGGACTGCGCGATATGGGCAATTACGACAAGCCGGCGGAAACGATAAAATGGCAGCTTTCTAAGCTGGTAAATACTATGGAAAATAAGCCGATTATTGGTAGCTGATATCATGAATTAGGTTGTTGGCTTGTTTACCTTAGTTTAAGGCGACAGGTTGTAAAATAATACTGTAGGCAGAAATTAATAGCTGCCTGATGCGAAAAAATTGAGGTGAAAAAATGCATATTTTAGTCACAGGCGGAGCTGGTTACATCGGCTCGCATACTGTCATTGAACTGCTTAAAGCTGGTCACAGTGTTGTAGTAGTAGATAATCTTGTTAATTCCAGCAGGCTGGCACTGCAGCGTGTAGAAAAAATCACCGGTCAGCAAATCCCTTTTTATGAAACTGATATCAGGGATCGTGCCGGCCTGCAAAAAGTTTTTGATGAGCATAGCTTTGACTGCTGTATTCACTTCGCCGGTTTGAAAGCAGTGGGCGAATCGGTACAGAAGCCCTTGGAGTATTATGAGAACAATATTTCCGGTACTCTGGTACTGCTGGACGTAATGCGTAAAGCAGGCTGTAAGAATATTATTTTCAGCTCTTCGGCTACTGTTTACGGTAATCCTGCTGTAGTGCCTATTCCGGAAACCTGTCCTAAAGGGCAGTGCACTAATCCTTATGGCCAGACAAAGTCGATGCTGGAGCAAATACTTTGTGATATGTATGTAGCTGATCAGGAGTGGAATGTGGTTCTGCTGCGTTACTTTAACCCTATCGGTGCGCACAGCTCCGGTCTGATTGGCGAAAATCCCAATGGCATTCCCAATAACCTGATGCCGTATATTACTCAGGTAGCTGTTGGCAAGCTGGAGCGACTACATGTTTTTGGTAATGATTATCCCACTCCTGATGGTACTGGAGTGCGTGACTTTATTCATGTAGTGGATTTGGCTAAAGGTCATGTGAAAGCTTTGCAGGCAATAGATGACAAATGCGGCGTAGAGGTGTATAATCTTGGTACAGGTATTGGCTATTCAGTGCTGGATTTAGTCAAAGCATTTGAAAAGGCTACCGGAATTAAGATACCTTATGTAATTGACCAACGTCGTGCAGGGGATATTGCCACCTGCTATTCAGATCCGTCAAAGGCGTGGGAAAAGCTTGGCTGGAAGGCAGAGCTGGGTATTGAGGACATGTGCCGCGATTCCTGGAACTGGCAGAAGAACAACCCTAATGGCTTTGAAGCATAAGGCAAAAAGAAAAAAATAGTAGAAAAAGAGGAAAAGTATTTATGTGTGGTATTGTTGGATTTTGTGGAAATAAGCAGGCAGCACCTATTCTGTTAGATGGTCTGTCTAAGCTTGAATATCGTGGTTACGATTCTGCCGGCCTCGCAGTGCGCGATGGCAGTGCACAGGTGCAGATTGTTAAGGCTAAAGGTCGTCTGAAGGAGCTTTATGCCAAAACTAATGGCGGACAAAGCCTCATTGGTACCTGTGGTATCGGTCATACCAGATGGGCAACCCATGGCGAGCCTTCTGAAACTAATGCGCATCCGCATGCAAGTGCTGATGGCAATGTAGTTGCTGTACACAACGGTATTATCGAAAACTATCAGGAGCTGAAGGAAAAGCTGCTGCATAACGGTTACACCTTCTATTCTCAGACTGATACCGAGGTTGCCGTTAAGCTGATTGACTACTACTATAAAAAATATGAGCATACTCCGACTGATGCTTTGAGCCATGCTATGATCCGTATGCGCGGTTCCTATGCTTTGGCAGTAATGTTCAAGGAATATCCAGGCGAAATTTATGTTGCCCGTAAGGACAGCCCGATGATCATCGGCGTACAGGACGGCGAATGCTATGTTGCCAGCGATGTGCCTGCTATTTTGAAATACACCCGTAAGGTATATTACATCGGCAATCTGGAAATGGCTCGTCTGGCTAACGGCGAGGTTACCTTCTACAACGTTGATGAAGAAGTAATCGAAAAACCGCTGACCGAAATTAAATGGGATGCCGAAGCTGCCGAAAAAGCAGGCTTTGAGCATTTCATGATGAAGGAAATCCACGAACAGCCTAAAGCAGTACGCGATACTTTGAATTCCGTACTGGTTGACGGTAAGCTGGATATGAGCGCTGTCGGCCTCAGCGACGAGGATATCAAAAAGATTGACCAGATCTGCATCGTTGCCTGCGGCAGTGCTTATCATGTAGGTGTGGCAGCGCAATATGTAATTGAAGATTTGGCACAGATACCTGTTCGTACCGAGCTGGCTTCCGAGTTCAGATACCGCAAGCCTCTGCTGAGCAAGAACGAGCTGGTTATTATTGTCAGCCAGTCCGGCGAAACTGCCGACAGCTTGGCAGCTCTGCGTCTGGCTAAAGAAAAGGGCATCAAAACTCTTGGCATCGTCAACGTAGTAGGCAGCTCCATTGCCCGCGAAGCAGATAATGTTTTCTACACACTGGCAGGTCCGGAAATTGCCGTTGCAACTACCAAGGCTTACAGCACTCAGCTGATTGCTGCTTACTGCTTGGCAATTCAGTTTGCTATGGTTCGCGGCACTATTGACGAAGCAAAATATCTGGAGCTGATTCAGGAAATGGCACAGCTGCCGGATAAAATCCAAAAGATTATCGAGGATAAGGAACGCATCCAATGGTTTGCCGCTAAGCAGGTTAACGCTAAGGATATCTTCTTTATCGGCCGTGGCTTGGATTACGCTGTCAGCCTGGAGGGTAGCCTGAAGATGAAGGAAATTTCCTACATCCACAGTGAGGCTTATGCTGCCGGCGAATTGAAGCATGGTACTATCAGCCTGATTGAGGATGGTACTCTTGTTATTGGCGTACTGACTCAAAGCGAGCTTTACGAAAAGACTGTCAGCAACATGGTTGAGTGCCGCAGCCGTGGCGCTTATCTGATGGGCCTGACTACCTATGGTAACTATAACATTGAGGATACCGCTGATTTCACAGTGTATATTCCTAAGACCGACGAGCATTTCATGACCAGCTTGGCAGTTATTCCGCTGCAGCTTATGGGTTATTATGTGAGTGTTTCCAAGGGCTTGGATGTAGATAAACCTAGGAACTTGGCTAAGAGCGTAACCGTAGAATAAGAGTGGGGTGTAATGCATCATATGCATCGCAAACCCTCCTCCACGTACTAAAAGTACGCGTTCGTCGGCTTCGCATCGCCTCTGATACATTCTCCCCACTCTTGAGAGATAGATGAATATAACGCCTAAAAATCGCAAACTATGCAAAAAAACCACAGCTTACATTTTATGTAGGCTGTGGTAATTTTTTTGTTGTTAATGCTGTGCTGCGGTTTGGTCGCTGACCAGCTTGAAGCCTGCTGCCGTCAGCTTGTCTTCGATTTCTTTGATTTGGGCGGCATCACGTGTTTCCAGTTCCAGTTTGAGGAAGCAGCCGGTGATGGTCATGTTGGCATCACTGCGGTTGTGGTGTACGCCGACAACGTTGGCACCGCATTGACTGATAATCTCGCTGACCTTGAGCAGCTGGCCCGGACGGTCCTCCAGCATGATAACAAGGTTGACTCTGCGGCCGCTGGTAACCTGACCGCGGGTGATTACGCGCGAAAGAATATTAACGTCGATGTTACCGCCGGATACAACGCAGACGGTTTTCTTGCCCTTAATCGGCAGCTTGTCGAACAATGCTGCTGCTACCGGGGTTGCGCCTGCACCTTCGGCAATCAGCTTCTGCTTTTCAATCAGGGTTAAAATTGCGGTTGCGATTTCGTCCTCGCTTACGGTAACGATATCGTCAACATATTTGCTGATGAGCTCGTAGGTGTTTTCACCAGGAGTTTTTACAGCAATGCCGTCGGCAAAGGTGCTGACGTGCTCCAGAGTTTCGTATTTATGGTCATGGAAGGCGTTGTACATGCTGGCTGCGCCTGCTGCCTGTACGCCGTAAACCTTAACCTCCGGACGCAGGCTTTTGATAGCGAAGGCTACGCCGCTGATAAGGCCACCGCCGCCAATCGGTACGATTACTGCTTCGACATCCGGCAGCTGGTCCAAAATTTCCAGACCGATGCTGCCCTGGCCGGCAATAACAAGCTCGTCGTCATATGGATGGATAAAGGTCATGCCTGTTTCTTCCTGCAGCTGTACGGCGCGGTCATGTGCTTCGTCGTAGGCACCAGGAACAAGCTCCACCTGTGCGCCGAGGCGCTTGGTGTTTTCTACCTTCATAATCGGTGCGCCGTCCGGCATGCAGATGACGCTTTTGATGCCCATGCTGGTTGCAGCCAGTGCTACGCCCTGCGCATGGTTGCCGGCGCTGCAGGCGATAACGCCCTTGCTTGCTTCCTCAGGTGTAAGCTGGCTGATTTTGTAGTAGGCACCGCGTACCTTGAAACTACCTGTTACCTGCAGGTTTTCTGTTTTCAGATACAAGTTGTTGCCTTCGCTTAAATGCGGAGCAGCTATTAAATCTGTTTTACGTGCTACGCTTTTAAGGATGAAGGCTGCATGATAAATTTTGTCTAATGAGAGCATTTGGTTACCTTCTTTTCTTTCCCTTAATTATTATAGTATAAAGTACTACATCAAGTATAAATTGATTGGCGCATTGCGTCAAGTGATTGTGTACATTTCCTGCTATGATAGTGTATAATAATATAATGAATAATTTTCAAAGGAGTGCAGAAAATGCAGTGGATAGAAGTTAATGTAGCGGTAACGCATGAAGCAGTTGAGGCCGTAGCAGATATGCTGACGAGCATCGGTTCTAAGGGAGTTGCGATTGAGGATCCGCAGCTGATTAATGATTTGCGCAACAGCGGTACCTGGGAGCTGTGCGATATTCCGGAGCAGGAGAATACCGAGGTTGTTACAGTCAGCGCTTATTATGCTGATGATGAGAAGCTGGAAAAACGCTTGGCGGAGATTGACGAGCAGCTGGCGCTGATTGAGGAGCGCATCGGTAAGTATCGCTTTGGCAATACCCGCTTTCGCAAGGTGAGCGAGCAGGATTGGGCTAACGAATGGAAGCAGTATTTCCATGTTACTCATGTCGGCAAGAGCCTTGTTATTAAGCCGAGCTGGGAGGAGTATGCTCCTAAGGAAGGCGAGCATGTTATTGAAATTGATCCGGGTATGGCTTTTGGTACTGGCACGCATCACACTACTAATATGATGATGGAGCGCCTGGAGAAGGTTATTACGCCTGATTCTACCGTGTTTGACGTTGGTACCGGCAGCGGTATTCTGGCGATTGCTGCAGCGATGCTGGGCGCTAAGTCTGTTAAGGCTGTTGATATTGACGCTGTGGCAGTGCGCGTGGCGAAGGAGAATGTGGCGGATAATGGCTTGAGCGACCAGATTGAGGTGCGCGAGGGCGATTTGCTGCATGGCACCGAGGGCAAGGCTGATGTTATTATCGCTAATATTATTGCTGATATTGTTATTATGCTGCTGCAGGATATTCCGCAGAAGCTGAATGATGATGGTGTGCTTTTGGCGAGCGGTATTATTGAGGAGCGTATGCCGGATGTGGAGGCTGCGGCGCAGGCGCAGGGCCTTTATGTTGACGCGGTTGACCATCGCGGTGGCTGGGTTGTTATGCAGATGAAGAAGAAGTAAGGGGAAACCTATATGCATCGTTTTTTTGTACCGCAATTATATAACGAAACAATGACTATTGAGGGCGTGGATGCACGTCATATCAGTAAGGTGCTGCGCATGCAGCCGGGTGCACAACTGCAGATTGTTAGTGACGACGGCGTGAGTGCGCTGGCGGAGATTACTGCTATTGACAGCGAGTGCGTTACTGTGCATTGCCTGGAGAAGCTGGCGGAAAGCCATGAGCCGGCGGTGCGCCTGATTTTGGCGCAGGGACTGGCGAAGGGCGAGAAGATGGAGTTCATTATCCAAAAGGCTGTGGAGATGGGCGCTTACAGCGTGGTGCCTGTGGCTATGGAGCATTCCGTGGTGCGCCTTGACGGTGCTAAGGCTGCCAAAAAGGTGGAGCGTTGGCAGAAGATTGCCGAGTCCGCTGCCAAACAGAGCAAGCGTGATATTATTCCCGAGGTGCAGCCTGTGCAGACGATGGCACAGATGCTGGCGGCGAATGACTGCGCTAAGAAGATTATCGCTTACGAGTGCGAGGATAAAAAGAGCCTGAAGGCGGCGCTGAAGGATGCACAGGCGAAGGGCGCGCTGACAGATTTGCTGCTGATTATCGGTCCTGAGGGCGGTATCAGCGAAGCGGAGCTGGAGGCGGCACGTGCCGCAGGCGCTGTGCCCGTATCGCTGGGCAGACGCATTCTGCGCGCGGAAACGGCAGGACTTGTCGCTATTTCAGCGATTTTTTATGAAACCGGAGATTTAGGAGATTAAACATAGATGAGAAAAATTGCATTTTATACGCTGGGCTGTAAGGTCAACCAGGCTGATACTGCCAGCATGGAGGGGATTTTCCGTGCGTCAGGCTATGAGGTTGTGCCTTTCGGTGAACCGGCAGACGTTTATTTAGTTAATACCTGCGTTGTTACCAATACCGGGCAGCGCAAATCGCGTCAGATTATCAACCGCGCTGTGCGTCACAATCCGCTATCCTTGGTGGTTGTTACAGGCTGCTATCCGCAGACTGCGCCGGAGGAGGTGCGTGCTATCGAAGGTGTTGATGTAATCATCGGCAATCAGGAGCGCGGCCGCATTGTGGAGCTGGTCGAAGAAGCACTGGAGCACAAGCGCACGGAGATTCTGGATAATGTGCAGCAGATGACTGTAGACACTAAGTTCGAAGAGCTGGGCGTTGGCACGGAAACCGATAAAACCCGTGCCTTCCTCAAAATTCAGGAGGGCTGCAACCAATACTGCACCTACTGCATTATCCCGTTTGCGCGCGGTCCGCTGCGCAGCCGCAGCCTGGAAAGCATCCGTGAGGAGGTTGGCAAGCTGGTTGCCGCAGGCTACAAGGAGGTTGTGCTCATCGGCATTCACCTTGGCTGCTACGGCAAGGAGCTGGCGAAGGAAGGCAAGCACGTTACTTTGTATGATGCAGTAAAGGCGGCGCTGAGCGTTAAGGGCGTGCAGCGTGTGCGCCTCGGTTCTTTGGAATCCGTGGAGGTGGAACCGCGCCTGCTGCAGCTGATGGCAGAGGAACCACGCCTGCAGCGTCACCTGCATCTGCCGCTGCAAAGCGGCTGCGATAAGATTTTGCGCGCTATGCACCGTCCTTACGATACCAAACGCTTTACGGAGCTGGTGAACGAAATCCGTGCGCAGGTGCCTGATGTGGCAATTACTACGGATGTTATCGTGGGCTTCCCCGGCGAAACCGAGGAGGACTTTGCGACTACTTTGGAATTTGCCAAGCAATGCGGCTTTGCCAAAATGCACATCTTCCCTTATTCCAAACGCAAGGGCACGCCTGCTGCCGAAATGCCGGAGCAGGTGGACGAGGCAGTGAAGAGCGAGCGTGCGGCGCGTCTGGCGAAGGTGGACGAGGAGCTGCATCAGCAAATGCTGCAGAGCACTGTTGGCAAGGTGGAAGAAGTACTGTTTGAGCAGCCTGTGGACGACGAGCATATGGAGGGCCTGTGCGGTCCGTACCTGCGCGTTGTCGTTCCAGGAGCCAAGGAGCTGGCCAACACTATCGCCAAGGTAAAAATTACCGGCATCAAAGAAGATTTTTTGCTGGGCGAATTGAATTAATTTGTGAAAAAATTATTTCTTTAGCAGGATAAAAGAAATAAATACAGAATATAACTAGATACGATAAACGAGAGGAGGGACATGAAATGGCTGAGGATTGTATTTTTTGCAAAATCATTAAGGGCGATATCCCTTCTACCAAAGTGTACGAAGATGATAAAATGATTGCTATCAATGACGTTGCTCCGGCTGCTCCGGTTCATGTGCTGCTGATGCCTAAGGACCACACAGCTAACATCACTACTGCGGACCCCGAGCTGGTTGCATACATGCTGGGCAAGGTTAAAATGATCGCTGAAAAGACCGGAATTGCCGAAAAAGGCTTCCGCGTTGTTATCAACACCGGCGATGAAGGCGGTCAGACAGTAAAACATTTACACATTCACGTAATTGGCGGCAAAGCTTTGGGTTGGCCCCCATGCTAAACCTTGACAATGCTTGTCTTTTCTTGTATAATTAATCAGTAAGTGTTTTTAGCTGGCAACAGCTGAAAACTTAATTTGCATATACACTTCCCTAAGTGTGTGGAGGGAGGGAGAACAGATGGCAGAAATTAAAGTTGGCAAGAATGAAACTTTAGACAGCGCACTGCGCAGATTTAAAAGAGCAACCCAAAAGGCAGGCATTCTTTCTGAGGTAAGAAAACGCGAGCACTATGAAAAGCCGAGCGTTGCACGTAAGAAAAAATCCGAAGCAGCCAGAAAACGTAAAACCAGATAATTGGAGGCGGGCTGTATGTCTATAAAAGACCAATTGACTGCTGATATGAAGCAGGCCATGAAGGACAGAGAAGCAGGTAAACTGCGTTTGTCTGTTATCCGCATGGTGCGTGCTAATATTAAAAATGTTGAAATCAATGACAAAAAGGAACTTACAGATGATGAGGTTCTGGCTGTCTTGATGAAAGAGGTCAAAATGCGTCAGGATTCTGTTGAGGAATTCCAAAAAGCAGGTCGTGACGAATTGGTTGCCCAAGCTAAGGAAGAAATTGCTATACTGAAAAAATATCTTCCGGAAGCTCTCAGCGATGACGAGCTGAAGGCTATCGTGGCAGAAGTTATTGCTGCTGTTGGCGCTACAAGTCCCAAGGATATGGGTAAGGTAATGCCGGCAGTTATGGCAAAAACCAAAGGCCGTGCAGATGGCAAACGTATTAACGTTATGGTTCGTGAATTGCTCAAATAACAACTGATAACCGTGCTAAGAGAAATCTTGGCGCGGTTATTTTACTTTACAGCTGTTTGCCGAGCGAATGGCTGCCTGCTTTCCTTACGCAAGAGCGCAGGCAGCTTTTTTTATTACAGCGGTATTGCCTTTTGCGAAAACATATTCAGCAGGTAAATTTTGTTTCAAGGCGAATATAAATATAGTATTATCATTTTAACAGCTCAAAGGAGGCCGTTTTTATGGCATCTGGCTTCAGCTTTTTACGCACACAATTTCCCGGTTTGGAAAAAACAGGCGAGTTTGCGGAGCGCTATCTGTACAGCGATTCCAACTCCTGCCTTTTTAAGCTGGGCCTGCTGTGCGAAGATATCGTTAATAAAATGTTTGACTTTGACAATATAGCAATGCCTTATCAGATGAAGGATACACTGGTAAACAAAATCCGCCTGCTAGAAAACGAAGAGTATATCACAGAGGATTTGGCACGCATTATGCACCGCCTGCGCTTGGGCGGCAACGAAGCGCGCCATGAGGGTACGGATTCGCTGCAGAAGGCCAAGCTGCTGCTGCCGCAGGCATACAGTCTTTGCGAATGGTTCATGCAGGTGTACGGTGATTATACCTATCAGCCCAAGGAATATCATTTACCGGCGGAGCAGCCGGAGGCAGCCTTTGTTGAAACTGACAAGGACAAGGCGGAGGAAGCGCGCCTGCGTAAGCAGGATAACGAGAAGGCGCAGCAGGCTGTACCGGTGCCGCACAAGGAACGCAGTCAGGCGAATCTGCAGGCTGCCAACAGACGACCGAAGACAGAAGCTGAAACACGCTGCCTGATTGACGAGCAGCTGTGTCAGGTTGGCTGGGAGGCCGACACCACTGTTTTGCGTTACAGCAAGGGCTGCCGTCCTGCGAAGGGACGCAATCTGGCGATTGCCGAATGGCCTACGGACAAGGTGCCGGGCAATGAGGAAAAGGGCTACGCGGATTATGCGCTCTTTATCGGAGAGAAGCTTGTGGGCATTATCGAAGCGAAAAAGTGGGACACGGATATTTCCAGCGTCATCAGCTACCAATGCAAGGATTATGCGCGCGCTGTGAGACAATGCGATGCGGAATATTTGCTGGGACAGTGGCAGGATTTTAAGGTGCCCTTTGTTTTTGCTGCCAACGGCAGGCCGTATGTGCAGCAGCTGCAGATAAAATCCGGTATCTGGTTTGCGGATTTGCGTCAAAGCGGCAATATGCCGCGGGCTATGGCAGGCTGGCCTTCTCCCTTAGGTTTAAAAGAAATGCTGCAGGAAAATACCGCGGAGGGCAACGCTGCCTTAGATGCGCTGCCGTATGATTTTTTGCAGGATGAAAACGGACTGCATTTGCGCGATTATCAGCTGAAGGCTGTGCAGGCGGTGGATGAGGCAGTGCGCTGCGGCAAGCGGACGGCGCTGCTGGCGATGGCCACGGGCACCGGCAAAACGCGCACGGTTTTGGGCATGATTTACCGCTTTTTGAAGGCAAAGCGCTTTAAGCGTATTTTATTCCTTGTTGACCGCAACGCCTTGGGCGTGCAGGCGCAGGATGTCTTTAAAGAGGTGAAGCTGGAAAGCCTGCAGACGCTGGACCAGATTTACAATATCAAGGAGCTTACCGATAAGCTGATTGATGCGGAAACTGCCGTGCACGTTGCTACCGTACAGGGCATGATGAAGCGCATTATGTACGCCGAAAGCGAGGACCGCATTCCCGCAGTCAGCGATTACGATTTGATTATTATCGACGAGGCGCACCGCGGTTATATTCTGGATAAGGAAATGGCAGAGGCGGAGCAGCTTTATCGCGACCAGCGCGATTACCAGAGCAAGTATCGCTATGTGCTGGATTATTTTAACGCGGTAAAAATTGCGCTCACCGCAACGCCTGCCCTGCAGACGACAGAAATTTTCGGCGAGCCTGTTTATACCTACACCTATCGCGAGGCTGTGCTGGATGGTTATTTGATTGACCATGACGCACCGCATCAGCTGACAACGAAGCTCAGCGAGCAGGGAATTCAGCTCAAAAGAGGCGATACTGTTAAATATATCAACAAGCAGACCGGCGAGCTTGATACGGCTTATTTGGACGATGATGTCGATTTTGATGTCGACCAGTTCAACCGCCGTGTTATCGTGCCGGAATTCAACAGGGCAGTGCTGGCGGAAATTGCCAAAAATCTTTATCCCGATGCGCCGGAAACGTACGGCAAGACGCTTATTTACGCTGCAACCGATACGCATGCCGATATGATTGTGAGCATACTGCAGGAGCTTTATGCCAAGGATAATCTGGACAGCGATGCGATTATGAAGATTACCGGCAGCGTGGCTAACGGTGACCAGAAAAAGATTCAGGAGAAAATCAAGCGCTTTAAGAATGAACGCTTCCCGAGCATTGTCGTAACAGTGGATTTGCTGACTACCGGTATCGACGTGCCGGAGATTACGACGCTGGTGTTTATGCGCTGCGTGAAATCGCGTATCCTGTTTGAGCAGATGCTGGGACGTGCGACGCGCCGCTGCGATAAAATCGGCAAGGATCATTTTGAGATTTATGACCCGGTGGGCGTATATAACAGCCTGCAGCCGGTGGTGACGATGCCTGCTGTTGCCAATCCGCAGATTTCCGTGCAGGATTTGCTGAAGCAGCTTGATGAAGCGGAGGCAGCGGAGGCGATTACCGATATTGCCAAGCAGGTGGCCTTAAAGCTGCGCCGCAAGGTGAACAGACTGGACGAGCAGACGAAGAAGGAATTTGTGCTGGCGACTGGCAAGGATGTGGCAGCCTTTGCCGGTGAGCTGCAGCAGGCGGATGCCGCCAAGGCCAAGGAGCTTTTGCTGCAGCATAAAGAGGCGCTGGTGCAGCTGGAAAAATACCGGGCCGGCGGCAATATGGGCGGTATGATTTATGAAGGCAAGGATGAGCTTACCGGTCATACGCGCGGCTACGGTGCGCAAAAGACCAAGCCCGGAGATTACCTGAACGATTTTGCGGCGTATTTAAAGAGCCACGCCAACGAAATTGCTGCCCTGCATATCATCTGCACTCGTCCGAAGGATTTGACGAAGGCGCAGCTGAAGGAGCTGCTGCTGACGCTCGATGCCAACGGCTTTACGGCGCTGCAGCTGAACGATGCCTATTCGGAATACACGAACAGCACGATGGTGGCAGGTATTATCAGCCTTATCAGGCGCTATATGCTGGGAACGGAGCTGGTGAGCAAAAATTCACAGCTGAGCCGCGCCTTTGACAAGCTGAACAAAAACCACAAATTTACGCCTGCGCAGCAGAAGTGGCTGGATATTATCCGCAGCTATATGCAGCAGCAGGATATTTTGAGCGTGGAGGCCTTTAAGGAGGACAAACGCTTGCAGCGCCTAGGCGGTTATGCGCGGGCACAAAAAATATTCGCCGACGATTTGGATAATATCGTGAGCGAATTTAACGGTTATTTATATGAAGATGGAGGCAAAACTGCGTGAATACACAGGAGATTGTAGCGAAGCTCTGGAATTTGTGTAACGTGCTGCGTGATGACGGCATTACCTATCATCAGTACGTTACGGAGCTGACATATATTTTATTTTTGAAAATGGCTAAGGAAACCGGCAGCGAGGAAAATATCCCGGAGGGCTATCGCTGGGATGATTTGCTGGCGCGCAAGGGCCTGGAGCTGAAGAGCTTTTACAAGGATTTGCTGGATTATCTGGGCGAGCGGTGCATGGGACGTATTCAGGAGATTTACAAGGGCGCGGCGACGAACATCGACGAGCCGAAGAATCTGGAAAAGATTATCAGGACGATTGACGAGCTGGACTGGTTCAGCGCGAAGGAGGAGGGACTGGGTAATCTTTACGAAGGACTGCTGGAGAAAAACGCTAACGAAAAGAAGAGCGGCGCTGGGCAGTATTTTACGCCGCGCGTGCTGATTGACGTAATGACGCGCCTGGTGGCACCCAAGGCCGGCGAGCGCTGCAACGATCCTGCCTGCGGTACCTTCGGCTTTATGATTGCGGCAAGCAATTTTGTGCGTGAGCAGACGGACGATTTCTTTGATTTGGATGAGGAAACGGCAGAGTTTGAATATACGCAGGCCTTCACCGACTGCGAGCTGGTGCATGATACGCACCGCTTGGCGCTGATGAACGCTATGCTGCATGACATCCAGAGCAAAATTATTTTGGGTGATACGCTTTCCAACGTGGGCAAGGAGATGCAGGGCTATGACGTGGTGCTGACCAATCCTCCCTTCGGTACGAAAAAAGGCGGCGAGCGTGCAACGCGTGACGACTTTACCTATCCCACGAGCAACAAGCAGCTGAACTTCCTGCAGCATATCTATCGTAGCCTGAAGGCTGACGGCAAGGCGCGCGCTGCCGTAGTGCTGCCGGACAATGTGCTTTTTGCCGACGGTGACGGCGAAAGGATTCGTGTCGACTTGATGGATAAGTGCAATCTGCACACTATTCTGCGCTTGCCGACAGGTATTTTTTACGCTCAGGGTGTCAAGACCAACGTACTTTTCTTTACGCGCGAAAAAACGGATAAGGACAGCACCAAGGCCGTGTGGTTTTATGATTTGCGCACCAACATGCCATCCTTCGGCAAGACGAACCCGCTGAAGGCGAGTGACTTTGCCGGCTTTGAGGCTGCCTACACGGCAGAGGACAGAAGCAAGGTGGCAGACGAGCGCTGGCAGTGCTTTACGCGTGAGGAAATTGCGCAGAAGGGCAATAGTCTGGACCTTGGCTTGATTAAGGATGACAGCGTGCTGGATTACGAGGATTTGCCGGACCCGGCGGAAAGTGCGGCAGAGGCTGCGGAAAAGCTGGCGGAGGCTGTGGATTTGCTGCAGAGTGTGGCGCAGGAGCTGAGGAGCTTGCAAAGATAAGAATAGAGTGAAGGATGAAGGAAGAAAGGGAAGAGCCTCTCCTTGGGGAGAGGTGGCATCGCGTAGCGATGACGGAGAGGGGTTCACTATAAGAAAGCATAAAGACAGCAGACCCCTCTCAGTCGCCCTGCGGGCGCCAGCTCCCCCCGAGGGGAGCCTTTCACTACATTCTGCACAATCCAAAACTTGCAAAGATAAGGCTTCTGTGGTATACTAAACTAGAAAAGACAAAAAGTTTTTAGAAAGCCACTTCTTACCCCGCAAAGTGTAGGAGTGGTTTTCTTTTTAGTGAGCACAATTCAAAACTTGCAAAGCTATGGATTGTGTGGTATATTAGATATAGAAAAGACAACCGCCCACAGAGGTGGGTTGCCTAGTAGGTTAAGAAAAATCCGCTCCGTACTCGTCAAAGTCTTGGGGCGGTTTTTCTATGTCCGTAACTTTTTTATTACTTTTTGTTCTTAAAAATGAACGTAAGTAATGCTACGATAAAAACTCCAAAGGACATTAAATCCTGAAAGCTGAAATATACCATAGACATCACCTCCATTCGTAGAGAATGAAGGCAACACCACCCTGCAACACGGTTGTCAAAAACATTTTATCATAAATTATACATTAAAGCAATAGCATGTTTGCTTATAAAGGAGAGCTGGCAATGCCAAAGAAAAAGACAGCATTGACAATAGAAGAACGCTTGCAGCAGGCGCTGGTGCCTGCGGAGGAACAGCCTTATGAGGTGCCGGAGAATTGGGTGTGGGTAAGGCTTGGAGCAATAGCTGAAATTGTTACTGGTGGAACGCCTAGCAAAAAGCAACCTGAGTATTATGGTGGAAACTTTCCTTTTTATAAACCTAGTGATTTAGATCAAGGAAGATTAACATATGATGCTTCTGAGTATTTAAGTGAAGAAGGCAAAAAAGTTTCCCGAATCATACCTAAAAACTCAACAGCAGTTTGTTGTATTGGCAGTATTGGTAAGTGTGGTTATTTGATGTGTGAAGGCACTACCAATCAACAAATAAATTCTGCTATACCTAAAATTAACAGCTTATGCTTGTATTATTATCTCTGTACGGAGAATTTTGTTCAGAATTTGCTTTCGATGGCTTCTGCAACTACTATAGCTATTGTTAATAAGAGTAAAATGGAAAGCTGTGCTTTCCCTCTTCCTCCGCTCTCCGAACAGCAACGCATAGTCGAGCGCATCGAAGAGCTTTTTGCCAAGCTCGACGAAGCAAAGGAAAGACTGCAGGAGGTTGCGGACAGCTTTGTCGTGCGTAAGGCAGCAATTCTGCACAAGGCGTTTACGGGCGAGCTGACAAAGCAGTGGCGTAGGGAAAACGGCGTGAGTGATGAAAGTTGGGAAGAGAAAAAGCTAGAAGAAGTATGTTCTAAAATTACTGATGGTACTCATAATAGTCCTACAAATAGCCTAAGTGGTGAATATATGTATGTGACTGCTAAAAATATCAAAGATACAGGTATAGATTTATCTAATATAACGTATGTAACAAAAGAAGTACATAAAGAAATATATTCTCGATGTGATGTTATATATGGCGATGTGCTTTATATTAAGGACGGAGCAACTGCGGGTATTGCAACAATTAATACATTAAAAGAGGAATTTTCTATGTTGTCTTCTGTCGCTTTGATTCGAACAGATTTAAAATTAGCTAAGAATGAGTTTGTTAAGGATTATTTAAACTATCGTAAGAAAGAGATTTTGAAAAATATTTCTGGAAGTGCAATTACCAGACTAACTCTAAGTAAAATAAAAGACATTCTAGTTCCCCTCCCAACTCTCCCCGAACAGCACGAAATCGTGCGTCTCATCGACGACCTGTTGGCGCGCGAGCGCAAAGCACAGCAGGCAACGGAGCAGGCGCTGGCAAGCATCGACCTGATGAAGAAATCCATCCTCGCGCGTGCCTTCCGCGGTGAGCTGGGCACGAACAAAGCGAGCGAAGCGAGCGCGCTGGAGCTTTTGCGGCAGGTGCTGGCGGAAAACTGAAGCTAAATAAAAATCAAGACCTTGGCAGCGGCAAAAGCTGATGCTAAGGTCTTTTTTGATATATTTTTATTAGCGTCTTACAGCGAAATACTTGGATACCTCGTAGCTGCTCATGCAAACCTTAGGCATTTCAGCTTACAGTTAACCCCAACCTTAGTCACGCCAGTTTGGGCATAAGCTAACCACAGATTTGTAAACACTACCGCGTATACCGTTCGGCAGGACTACGAAAAAATAGCTATTTCCAGCAAAGCGATTTAGCTTATTTAAAGCTTTTTGGTAAAACTTTTTCTCGAAAATTTTTTTGCTTTGCCGCGCTTTCCAGAAAGCGCGAACCTTTCTTGCAACTTCTTTCAGTTATGAAAGAAGTTGATATTACGTAAGCGATATTACGTAAGCGTCAAATCACGCCGGTGATTTTGTTTGAAGATTGTCCGCAGCCTTTAGCAGCATAAACTTTAAATTTACTTCAAGCTTTTACTCTGCTATACTATAAATGTACAAGCGTTGAGGAGGTGCAGTCATGCCATTGGAATATTATTTTATGCTGGCGGGTCTTGTCCTGCTGCTGATAGAATTTGTAGTGCCGGGCTTCGGAATTTTCGGTGTCAGCGGCATGGTGTGCCTGACAGTCGGCGGCTTTTACGTTTTGGGCGGCAATGCCTGGGCTGCGCTGGTGCTGTTGGCAGTGTATCTGTTTTTGGTGCTGGTAATTACGCTGCTGTGCGTGTATCTGCCCAAGGAAAGCAAGTATAATCCCTTTGTGCTGTGGACGCGCCAAAAGAACAGCGAGGGCTACATCGGCGGCAACGACTGGAGCATGCTGGTGGGCAAAAGAGGCACAGCCTTGACTACGCTGCGTCCTGCAGGCACGATTCTGGTGGACGGCAAGCGTCTTGACGTGAGCAGTCAGGGAGATTATATCGAAAAGTCCGCGCCCGTGATTATCGTGCGGGTGGAGGGCAGCAAAATTTTTGTAGAACAGACGAAGGAGTGACGTTATGGATTTATTATTCAGTATGATTTTCGGCAGTGGCTTTGCAGTAATCATAGCTATTGCCGGTATTGCTATTTTTCTTAACTTTGTGCCGTTGGGCCTGTGGATTTCGGCCATTGCTGCCGGCGTTAATGTAGGCATCTTCAACCTCATCGGTATGCGCCTGCGCCGTGTGCCCGCGTCACAGATTGTGCTGCCGCTGATTAAGGCGAACAAGGCAGGCCTTGACGTAAACGTCAACCAGCTGGAGGCGCATTATCTGGCAGGCGGTAACGTTGACCGCGTTATCGATGCTTTGATTGCTGCCCACAGAGCGCAGATTGAGCTGAGCTTTGAGCGTGGCTGTGCCATTGACCTTGCTGGACGCAACGTGCTGGAGGCTGTGCAGATGAGCGTTAACCCCGAGGTTATCGAAACTCCGGTAGTAAGCGCTGTTGCCAAGGACGGCATTGAGCTGAAGGTAAAGGCACGCGTAACAGTGCGTGCCAACATTGACCGCCTGGTAGGCGGTGCCGGCGAAGCAACGATTATTGCGCGTGTCGGCGAAGGCATTGTAACAAACGTAGGCTCCAGCGCCGACCACAGCAAGGTACTGGAAAACCCCGATTATATTTCCAAAACTGTTTTGGACAAGGGCCTTGATGCAGGCACCGCTTTTGAAATTCTTTCCATTGATATTGCGGACGTAGATGTAGGCCGTAACATCGGTGCTGCGCTGATGACCGACCAAGCGGAGGCTGATAAGCGCATTGCTCAGGCGCGCGCTGAGGAACGCCGTGCGATGGCTGTTGCCAAGGAGCAGGAAATGAAGGCCTATACGCAGGAAATGCAGGCGAAGGTTGTGGAAGCACAGGCTAAGGTCCCGACAGCGATGGCAGAAGCACTGGCCAACGGCCGCTTGGGCGTAATGGATTATTACCGCCTGAACAATATTCAGGCAGATACGCAGATGCGCCGCACGATTGCCGAGGTAAGCCCGGAGGGCGAGGAAAAGCCTGAGGGAAGTAAATAAGCGAGGTGCAGCTTATGGGCGGTTTATTTGACAGTGATTTAATCCCCCTGCTTTTTGTCCTCGTAATGCTGGCCAACGTATTTTTGGACAGGCGCAACCGCCGCCGCAGGCAGCAGGAGCCGCCGCAGGAAACGGCGGAGCCGACGCAGGCAGAGCAGCAAACGCAGGCTAAGCCTAAGGACCTTGCCGCCGAGTTTGAACGCCGTCTGAAAAAGACGACGGAGGAGGCGAAGGCACGCAAGCGTCAAAGCAGCCAAGGCGTAGTGCATGACGGAACGCGTGTGCGCCGTGATGATGGCAGCAGAGTTCACCGTGACGGCGAAGCACTGCATGACCATACCGGCAGAATTCACCGTGAAAACGAAGACTTAGTGCATGACAGGGGGAAGGTTTATTACGATCCCCGCGGTGATTACAGCTACGACGAAGCAAAGATGAACGCTGCCGCAGCGGCGTTTAATGCGCACTACGCACAGCAGGCGCAGCCTGCGCCCAAAAAGCGCGTCAAGCTGAAGCATGCGGCGCTGGTCAACGGCATTATTATGGCAGAGGTATTAGGAAAACCGCGCGCTCTTAACCCCTACGAGGAGCGCTGATTTAAAGATTCTCGCACACAGTAAGGAGATGTTGGAGAATGCTGGAAAAGCTGGATTTGAGTAAAAAAGTGTCCAAGGAAGAATACAATAGGCAGATGGAAGTGCTGGGTGAACGCCTGGGAAAGGCGCAGCGCCTGGCCCGCGACGCCAAAAGACCGATTATCATCGTGTTTGAGGGCTGGCGCGGTGCACGCCGCAGTGCGCTGATTAACGAAATGATGCAGCAGATGGATGCCCGTGGCTTTAATGTTTATTCCAGCGTGCGTTTGCGCGGCGTAATTCAGGAGCAGCCGTTTTTCAGTGCCTTCTGGAAGCGCTTGCCGGCATTGGGACATATTGCCGTTTATCACCGCAGCTGGTATTATCTGAAAAATGCCAACGAGCTGGCGGATAAAGAGGATAACACCAAGTATCCTGCTGTTTCCTTTGAGCATATCAACAACTTTGAAAAAATGCTTACGGACGATAATTATCTTGTGCTCAAATTTTTCCTGCATCTGTCACCGGAGCAGCAAAAGAAAAATATCGCCAAGAATGCCAAAACACTGGGCAAGGCGTGGCGTGACCTGAATCCTGCGATTGATGAAAGCGAAGATTACGATAAATTTTTGCCGCATTACGAAAAAATGCTGGAGGCTACCGATACGGTAAACGCTCCTTGGCACCTGATTGCCGACGATGATCCGCGCAGCGCGCGTCTGGAGGTATTCGGCACGATTGCCGATGCTATCGAAAAGGCTGTGCAGATGCCTGCCGAGCCTGCTGCCGACAAGCGCACTGCGGCCACCTACGATGTGCTGAGCACGATTAATGCAAGCAAGGAGCTTACCAAGGAAGAATATAAGGAAAAGCTGGACAAGTACCAGAAAAAGCTGACACAGCTGCAGATTGAAATGTTCAAGGCGCAGATTCCGGTAGTTATCGGCTTTGAGGGCTGGGACGCTGCCGGCAAGGGCGGCGCTATCCGCAGACTGACGGCGGCACTGGATCCGTTGGGCTTCCATGTGTATCCGATTGCGGCGCCGAACGTGGTTGAAAAGCAGTTCCATTATCAGTGGCGCTTTTGGACCAGACTGCCGCAGCCGGGCACTATAGCAATTTTTGACCGCACCTGGTACGGCCGTGTTATGGTAGAGCGCATCGAAGGCTTTGCCAAACCGCAGGAATGGCAGCGTGCCTACGATGAAATCAAGGATATGGAGGCGCAGTGGAGCGAGCACGGCATTGCCATTGCCAAATTCTGGCTGCAGATTGACAAGGAGGAGCAGCTGCGACGCTTCAATGACCGTCAGAATGACCCCAATAAGCAATGGAAGATTACGGACGAGGATTGGCGTAACCGTGATAAATGGGATGCCTACGAAGCGGCAGTCAACGAAATGCTGGTGCGCACCGACACCTCGTATGCACCGTGGACCGTGGTTGAGGGCAACAATAAATATTATGCCCGCTTAAAGGTTTTGAAAACAGTTATCGATTTGTTTGAACGCAAATTAGCAGAAAAACAGCAGTAAAATACAAGAGGATATCAGCGTAATTTTGCGCTGATATTTTCTTAATACATTATAGATACTCGGAGAGGAAATGCTTTGTCCTGGATAATCAAAAACTACATTAAGGAAACAAGAGAAAATGAAACCGGCGCGCAGGTGTATCCGCCGGGCTTACGCCATCCGGTAGCGTTTATTTACCCCAACGTCTACCATCTGGGCATGTCGAACCTTGGTATGCACATTTTGTATCAGATGATTAACGAGCGCGGCGACAGTGCCTGCGAGCGCTTCTTTTTGCCGGATAAACGCTTGCAGCAGGAGCATATCAAAAGCAAAACACCGTTGCTGAGCTTGGAAAACCAGCGTCCGCTGGCAGATTTTGACGTTATCTTCGTCATGCTGTCCTTTGAAATGGACTATGATAATCTGCTGACGGTGCTGGATTTGGGCAATATCCGTCTGCGGGCGGCGGAGCGCAATCAGCGCGAGCCTTTGGTGATTATTGGCGGTCCCTGTGCTACCTTTAATCCCGAGCCTTTGGCTGCTGTGGCTGACGCCTTTGTTATCGGCGAGGGCGAGGAAACAGTGCAGCATGTGCTGGATACCATCTACCGGGAGGAAAGCAAGCAAGAGCGCTTGGCAGCGTTGGCGCAGGTGCCGGGCGTTTATGTTCCCAGCCTTTATACGGCGCAGTACGATGATGAGGGCGAGTTTACCGCCCTGCTGCCGCAGGAAGGTGCGCCTGCGAAGGTAGCGCGCCAGTGGGCGTGTGATATCGACGCTTATCCGCACACCTCTGCTATCGTTACGAGCGGAACGGAATTTGAGGATATGTTTATCGTCGAGGTGGCGCGTGGCTGCGGCCGTCACTGCCGCTTCTGCATGGCAGGCTACTGCTTCCGCAAGCCGCGTCCGCGTAAGCTGGAAAATATTTTGGCAGATATCGCCAAGCGTCCCGAGCGCACGAAAAAGGTGGGCCTGATGGGCGCAGCAGTTTCCGACCATCCGCAGATGGCGGAGCTGACGGAATACTTGGTGGAGCATAAGATACCGTTTTCCGTGGCCAGCATGCGTGCCGATATGCTTACGGAGCAGATTGCGCATGCACTGGCGCAGAGCGGACAGCGCACGATGACCGTAGCGCCGGAGGCAGGCAGCGAGCGGATGCGCGCTGCGATTAACAAGGGCATTACGGAGGAGCACGTTTATAATTCTATCGAATTGGCGGCTGCTGCCGGAATGCGCAACATCAAGCTGTATTATATGATCGGTCTGCCGGGAGAAGAGGACGAGGATATCGTTGAAACGGTGGAGATGATTAAACGCGTGCGTGCCAAGATGGATGCTGTGGGCAACAAGGGCGAGCTGGTTATTTCGGTCAACGGCTTTGTGCCTAAGCCCTTTACGCCGTACCAATGGGCGCCGCTGTGCAATGTGCGCACGCTGAAGAAGCGCTTTAAAATTTTGGGCGACGGTCTTAAGAAGGAAAAGCGTATCAAGCTGATTACCGAATCGCTGAAGGAAACCGTGGTGCAGTCCGTGCTGGCGCGCGGCAGCAGACGTATCGGCGAAGCGCTGCTGAAGGCACATGTGGAAGGCCGCAGCCTGAAGCAGGTGCTGAAGGAGGAGGGCCTGGATGCCGAGGAGCTGGCGGAGCGCGAGCTGCAGGTAGGCCAGCCGCTGCCGTGGCAGCATCTGGACATGGGTGTGACGCAGGAGTATCTTGCGGCCGAGCTGCAGCGCAGCGAAAGCGGCAAATTTACGCCGATGTGCTTTGACGGCTGCCGTCGTTGCGGTGTTTGCCGGGAGTAAGGCGGGCGTGCGGCTTAGGCAGTGAAATAAATACTGTTGGTAAAAAACTTGGCTTAAATGCCGAATTCGGTAAAAAAATTAAGCATCCCTACACTTTTTGCAGTAAAAGTGTGGGGATGCTTTTTACGCTATAATGATGCTGAGGAACACAGCTTTTGCTGCTTCGTAAGCGGTAACAACCTTTCCGTCTGCTCGCCGGTGCTCGTAGCCACCTCCCCTTACAGGGGAGATATATTCGTTCCGCAATCAAGGGATGGATATACAAAATAAATTATTTTTGGGCATGACCTTGGGGATGGCATTTTTGCCAACACAGCGAATGCCAATGACGTGATTGAGAGTTTTACTTACATCAATTATGATCTTGATTAGCCTGCCTGCAAAAAAATTATCCCTGAAATGCAAAAAACCTGCTCTTTTCAGAGCAGGTCAGCTTGTAAGAATTAAGCCATAGCGTTGATTCTCTTTGCAAGTCTGGATTTTTTGCGAGCTGCAGCATTCTTATGGATAATGCCTTTGCGAGCTGCTTTATCGAGCAAACCGGAAGCAGTAGCCATAGTAGCTTGAGCGTCTTCTTTAGCGCCGGTTTTAGCCAAAGCCTCTACTTTGCGGGAAGCAGTGCGGAGAGCTGCTTTAATCGGAGCGTTTTTAGCACGACGTTCTGCGTCGGTCTTTACACTGCGGATGGAAGATTTAATGTTCGGCAACGAATTTCACCTCCTGAATTTTCTTGTACTGCATTATTCTACCACGAATGCGAGCATTATGCAAGAGAAAATCACAAATATGCCTGCCTGTTCCTGTAAAAAATATTTTGCGGACGCTTGACCTGGAGCTGACTCCAAATGCTAAAATATAAGCAGAAAACAGGAAAACAATCCTGGCAGGAGGTAAGCGGGATGAAAATAAACGAAGTAAGCAAAATGTATGACATTACAGCGGACACGCTGCGTTATTATGAGCGCATCGGCTTGATTCCAACTGTGAACCGCAATGAAAGCGGTATTCGCGACTACACCGAAACAGACTGCAACTGGGTAAACTTTGCCAAATGTATGCGCACAGCAGGCATTTCGGTAGAAAGCCTGATTGAATATGTGGCGCTGTTTCAGCAGGGCGACACAACACGGGCGGCACGCAAGGAAATTTTAATCGAGGAGCGCGCCAAGCTGCTCGAGCGTATGGCGCAGATGCAGGAAACGCTCGATAAGCTGAATTATAAAATTGACAATTATTACAAGTGCGTTGAATTTGAGGACACTAAACTGAAATAAAACGCAGCATGAGGAGAGATGGCACCGAGCTGTCTCTCTTTTTAGTTTACAGGCTTTGCCGGATAATGGTATAATAATTAGTACTAATAAAACAGGCTCAAGCCAATATTGGCCTGAAATAATACATTTTAATGAAGGAGCAGGAAGAGTAATTTATGATTGAACAAAATCACATTCGCAACTTTTCTATTATCGCCCATATAGATCATGGCAAGTCTACCCTGGCGGACAGATTGATTGAATATACAGGAACGCTGAGCAAGCGTGAGATGGAGGATCAGATTCTCGATTCCATGGATTTGGAGCGTGAACGCGGCATCACCATCAAGGCGCAGGCTGTGCGCAGCATTTACAAGGCGCGCAACGGCGAGGAGTATATGCTGAACTTTATCGACACTCCGGGCCATGTAGACTTTACCTACGAGGTTTCGCGTGCATTGGCAGCGTGCGAGGGTGCACTGCTGGTTATCGACGCTACTCAGGGCATTGAAGCGCAGACACTGGCTAACGTGTATCTGGCGCTGGATAACGATCTGGAGATTATCCCGGTTATCAACAAGATTGATTTGCCGAGTGCGGATCCTGAGCATGTAAAAAGGGAAATTGAGGACGTTATCGGTATTGATGCTTCCGACGCAGTTTTGTGCAGCGCCAAGACAGGCATTGGCATCGAGGACGTGTTGGAAGCAATCGTAGAGCGCGTGCCGGCACCGCAGGGCGATGCGGAAGCACCGCTGAAGGCCTTGGTATTTGACTCCAAATTTGACGCTTACAAGGGCGTAGTTTTATATATACGCATTATGCAGGGCCGTCTGCGCAAGGGCATGAAGATTCGTATGATGGCAACCGGTGCGGAATTTGATGTTACCGAGGTCGGTTACTTCAAACCCGGCATTGTCAATGTTGATGAGCTGGAGGAGGGCCAAGTAGGCTTCTTTGCTGCCAGCATCAAAAATGTTAAGGATGCACGCGTAGGCGATACCGTAACCGATGCCGATAATCCTGCCGAAAAAGCGTTGCCCGGTTACCGCAAGGCTACACCGATGGTATACTGCGGTTTGTATCCGGTAGAGAATTCCGATTACGATAACCTGCGTGATGCTTTGGAAAAGCTGCAGCTGAACGATGCTTCTCTGGTATTTGAGCCGGAGACATCTACCGCGCTGGGCTTTGGCTTCCGCTGCGGCTTTTTGGGCCTGCTGCATATGGATGTTATCAAGGAGCGCCTGGAGCGTGAATATAATCTGAGCCTGATTACTACCGCACCGAACGTTATTTATGAGGTGTTCCGCACCAATGGCGACGTTGAAATGGTAGATAACCCGTCTCTGTTCCCGGACCCGACTGTTATCGACCATGTTGAGGAGCCCTTCGTTAATGCAACCATCATTGTGCCGAAGGATTATGTAGGCGCTGTTATGGAGCTGAGCCAGGAAAAACGCGGTGAATACGATAATATGACTTATCTTGATGATACCCGTGTAATGATTCACTATGCATTGCCGCTGAGTGAAATTATCTTTGACTATTTTGACCGTCTGAAATCCGCTACCCGCGGTTATGCTTCCTTGGACTACGAGCTGTCCGGCTACCGCTATTCCGATCTGGTAAAGGTAGATATTCTGCTGAACGGCGAGCCTGTCGATGCGCTTTCTGCGATTGTGCATAAGGAATTTGCTACCGTCCGCGGCCGTCAGCTTGTGGAAAAGCTGCGCAGCCTGATTCCGCGTCAGATGTTTGAAATTCCGGTACAGGCAGCAATCGGCAACAAGGTTATTGCCCGCGAAAACGTCCGCGCTATGCGTAAGGACGTACTGGCGAAGTGCTACGGCGGCGATATCAGCCGTAAGCGTAAGTTGCTGGAAAAACAGAAGGAAGGTAAAAAGCGCATGAAGCAGGTTGGCAGTGTAGAGCTGCCGCAGGAGGCATTCATGGCGATTCTGAAAATGGACTAAGGCTTAGCGCTTAGTCGATAGTGTCTGATAGATAGGAGCAATGCAATTATGATGATACAACTGCAAGGCTTGCTTTCGACAATCACATTTTTGGATGTTATAGATATTGTCGTCGTTGCCTATTTTCTTTACCGTTTGTTCCTGATGCTGAAAAACACCCGTGCCGCAACATTGGGCAAGGGCCTCATGGTGCTGATAGGCTTCACGCTTATCTGCCGTTGGCTGAACCTGCATGTTATCAGCTGGCTGCTGGAAAAGAGCATGACGGTGATTATGGTCGCTCTGCCTGTTGTCTTTCAGCCGGAGCTGCGCCGTGCTTTGGAGCAAATCGGCCGTGGCAAGCTGTTCCACAAGGGCAGCGAGCTGGACGAGCAGGAGCTGGAGGAAATGCTGGATTCCGTTGCTCATGCCACTAAGGTGATGAGCAAAAACAAGGTAGGTGCGCTGATGGTCTTTGAGCGTGCTACTGGTCTGGCAGAGCGTATCGAAACCGGTGTGCCAATTGACGGTCTGGTGAGCTCTGGACTGCTGCAGAACATTTTTGTTAAGGATACACCGCTGCATGACGGCGCTGTTATTATCCGTGGCAACCGTGTTGTTGCTGCCTGCTGCCTGCTGCCGCTTACGGAAAACCGTAATCTGAGCCAGGAGCTTGGTACTCGCCATCGTGCCGCTATCGGTATGTCCGCTGTCTCTTATACACATCTGACGCTGCCGACGACTCCTTACGTGTAGAT
>OLIV01000195.1_pt1 | contig 43534 bp, 25 predicted proteins | sample 1601411 | NCBI WGS metagenome assembly OLIV01 (sample SAMN03922450, study PRJEB24848) | human gut metagenome | isolation source: stool sample | host: Homo sapiens | place: Germany | collected 2009-11 | reverse complement strand
ACTTTGCTCTACTTTTCCATATCTCACCGATTATTGCTAACTTTGTTATATAATTATGACGAATTTAAACGTACGTTTTTTTGTCATTTTGAAAAAGCCTCCTATCTTATTTATTCCCAATAATATACAAGCAAAAGCAGGACAAAAGCTACCCCTAAAAACAGGGCAGAAAATGAACTTTCCACCAGTAGATAAAAGACTTTACTATATATATTGTAATCAATTGTTTAGAGACATTTTCCGGCAAGCCCCGACCTGTCCCTTTTTTGCACTTTTTCCAAAAAGGAGGGTAAACCCCACAGAGGAACTGGAAAAGCCGGATATTTATTCATCCGTCTGCTGAAGCAGACAGCAAAAGACAGTGCTTTATATCTTATCCATTCTTCAACACATCGTCCTTGTCCGGTGCACTGGGTTCGGGTGTAGATTCGGGGTTGAAGGGGTTGAAGTAGTAGATGCCTTTTTCACCGAGGAATCGCAGGAAGTAAGGGAGCTTCTGCATAAAGAGGCTGCATTCCTTCGACTTGGCAGGAGTCCAGGCGGATTCGGCGACAGCTACCAGGCGGGGGAAAGTCATATAGTCCAGACGCTTGGCATCAGCGACCCGTTCCGTCCAAAGGGAGAACTGGAGGCCCATCACCTGGTCTTCATAATCGCGTGTCAGATGGATGATCGGTTCAGGGAAACGGTAGATGTCCTCGATCGTGTTGTAACCGCCCCACACACGGCCCACCTTATGGCCGCCGTACTGGACGAAGTCGGCATACAACGGACGGCGCGGGGTCATAATCACCCGGTAGCCGTTTTCGAGCGCCTTCACCAACTGGTGTTTGCGGTCGTGGCGCCACCACATGATGACAGCCTTGTCGGGAGAGACACCGGCATCGATCATCTCGTCCCAGCCGATCATCGTCTTGCCCTTGGAAGCCACGATATCGGCAGCACGGCGGATAAAATACTGTTCCAGGCCCGTTTCGTTGCCTAAGTTCTTATCTTTGATAAACTGCTGGATTTCGGGATCGGTGAACCAACTTTGGTTGCCGTAGTGCACCTCGTCGCCTCCGATATGGATATAGGGAGACGGGAACAGGGCGACGATCTCGTCGAGCACGTTGCTGATAAACTCGAACGTCTCTTCCTTGCAGGGATGGAACGTGAAATGCTGCCATTTGCCCTCGCCTCCGCCGGAGATTTCAGGATAGGAACGGCAGACAGCAGTAGCATGGCCCGGCATGTCGAATTCGGGAACGACCATGATGTGGCGATCGGCTGCATAGGCAACGATCTCCTTGATCTCTTCCTGGGTGTAGAACGTAGCGGGTGCTTTCGGGTCGTGCCAGTTGCCGACAGCTCCTTCGGTGGTCAGCTTCGGATAACGCTTGATCTCGATGCGCCAGCCCGGTTCGTCGGTCAGGTGCCAGTGGAAGACGTTCAGGCGAAGGGACGCCATGATATCCAGATATTGTTTTACCTTCTCTTTACCGAAGAAGTGGCGGCTCTCGTCGAGCATGAAACCGCGCCAGCCGTAGCGGGGCTGATCTTGTATCTTACAGGCACGCACGTTACCTTTGCCGAAACGGGAAAGTTGCAGAAGGGCTTCCTTCGCATAGAACAGGCCGGCTTCGGAAGAGGCTTGCAGCAGGATGCTGTTCGGTTCGACGACAAGCGTATAGGCTTCATCGGCCATCTTGCAATCGTTTGTCAGTTCTAGACGAATGGTTCCACTGGCGGGTGACGATTGCAAACCGGCTTCTTTCAACTCGGTTTGCAGTCCGGCGGCTAACTTGTCGGCATATCCGCCATTGCCTTGTACCTGGAGATTCTTTCCTATGACAAAAGAGCCTTTCCCGTTCTGCACCTTTGCGGGGGTCGGGAACAAAGGGTGTTGTGCCATCATCGGCAACACAAATAGGAGCAACAGGGTGCTCAGATAAATCAGTTTTCTCATGGCATATTTATATTTAATTATTCCCTTTACAGGGATATTCCTCTTTTGCCAGGGGATTAAGCCCCGGCAAGGGGTAGCAAATATATGAAAATTTCATATCTTTAGCCACAAAATTAAAGACAATGCCATGAATAGACTAATTATCCTTCTTATTGTACTTATCTGTTACGGGAACAGCCTTCGGGCCCAGGAAATCGAATACTCCCGACCGGTCAACACTCCTGAAAGTTGTACAAGCATCCTGGTCGGCAAGAAAGCATCGGCCGACGGTTCGGTCATGACCAGTCACACCTGCGACGGGAACTATCGCACCTGGATGGAGATCGTCCCGGCGGCACGCTACGAGCGCGACACGACAGTCGCCATCTATAACGGCCGCATGCACACCGAATATCCTGCCGACCGCACGAATATGGAATTGAAAGGAACGATACCGGAAGCCCGCTCGACCTACCAGTTCCTGAACACCTCCTATCCTTGCCTCAACGAAAAACAGTTGGGTATCGGCGAAACGACCATCTCCGGGCGCAAAGAGCTGCAAAACAAGAAAGGGATGTTCATGATCGAAGAACTGGAAAAGATAGCTTTGCAGCGTTGCACGACGGCACGCGAAGCGATCCGGCTGATCGGACAATTGGTTGCCGAATACGGATACGGGGATTCGGGCGAATGCCTGACGATCGCCGACCCGAATGAGGTCTGGCATTTCGAGGTGTTCGGCGAGGGGCCGGACAAGATCGGGGGTGTATGGGCGGCTGTCCGCATCCCGGACGATCATGTGGGGGTATCGGCCAATATCTCGCGTATCTCGACGCTCGACCTGAAGGACAAGGATCGTTACATGGCTTCCGAAAACGTATTTTCTGTTGCTAAGAAAATGGGGTTCTGGGACGGCAAAGAGCCGTTTAAATTCTGGAAAGCCTATAGCGGAGGCAACTATTTCGGCGAACCGAAGGCATTCAGCATCCGCGAATATTTCATCCTGAACGCATTGGCTCCTTCGCTCAAACTGTCGTACGACTCGGAAGAACTGCCGATCAGCGTGAAGCCGGACAAGCCGGTTGCCGTAACGGATGTGATGGCATTGCTACGCCAGACGTATGAAGGGACGGAATGGGACATGACGAAGAATCTGAAAGTGGCTGTCAAGAACAAGGAGACGAAGGAAACGGATACGATCACAAGTCCGGCGGCTAACCCCTGGATGGGAACAGATATGCTGAATATGCTGAACGGCGTGAAGGAAGGGACGGTGACACGCAATCGCTTAGTGGCGGTTCCGCAATGTTCCTACTCGCACGTGATACAGCTTCGCAACTGGTTGCCGGATGCAGTGGGCGGCGTTGCCTGGCTGTCGTTCGACAATCCGGGGCAGAGCCCGCGTATCCCGATCTTCTCCGGTACGACCGACCTGCCGGCTGCTTTCGGTATCTGCGGACAACACCGCCACCGTGAAGATGCCATCGTCTGGAAATACCGGACGGCAAACAAACTGGCTACGGTCCGCTGGGGATTGACCAAAGAGAAGATCAACGGCGCGGTCGCCCATTTCGAGGAAAAGGGCTTATCCGAAATGCCTTTCGTGGAAAACCGCTACAAAGAGTTGCAGGACAGCAAAGGGGAAGAGACCGCATGGGCTTTCCTGACCGGCTACACGGCCGACTTCGCAGGAGCGACAATCCTGCGCTGGCAGGAGATGGCGGATGAGTTCTGGAAGATGTTCGCGAGGGGATTTTGATTAATTGAAAATTAAGAATTAAGAATTAAAAAATAATGGATGTTATGAAATTACTTATTCTATCTTGCATGCTGGCTTTCTCTGCTTCGGCAACGTTCGGTCAGGGGTACCAGTTTACGGAAGTGGTAACGGTTCCCGCTACCCCGGTTAAGAACCAAGCGGCAACAGGGACTTGCTGGTGCTTTGCCACTACGTCGTTTATGGAATCCGAACTGCTTCGTATGGGGAAAGGCACGTATGACCTTTCGGAGATGTTCATCGTCCGCCAGAAATATATGAACCAGTTGCAGGACAACTACCTGCGTCGAGGGGACGGTAATATCGGGCAGGGCAGCCTTTCACATACCTTTATGAATGCGTACCGCCAGGTGGGTATCGTCCCGGAAGAGGTGTACACGGGCATCAACTACGACTCCGAGAAGCATAACCACAGCGAGATGGTTCGCTACATGCACTCCATCGCCGATGTGGCAGTGAAGGCGAAACAGCGCAGTCCGGAATATGACAAGCTGATTGCTAACCTGTTCGACACCTACTTAGGAAAGCTGCCGGAGAAGTTCACGTATAAGGGGAAAGAATATACGCCGAAGTCGTTCGCCGAATCTTTAGGGCTGAATATGGACGACTATATCGAACTGACCAGCTTCACGCATCATCCGTATTATGTGAAGTTCGACGTGGAAGTGCCGGACAACTGGGAACATTCCCTGATGTATAACCTGCCGCTCGACGAGATGATGCAAACGGTGGATTATGCCCTGAACAACGGTTATACGGTCTGCTGGGACGGAGATGTGAGCGAGAAGGGTTTCTCCTTTACGAACGGTGTCGCCATCAACCCGGAAGTGAAGAAGGTGGAAGACCTGTCGAATACGGATCGCGCACGCTTCGAGAAATTAGGAGAGAAGGAACGCTTAGAAGAGGTCTTCAAGTTCGAACGTCCCTACCCGGAAATCAACGTGACCCCGGAAGTGCGCCAGGCCGGATTCGAATCATTCGTGACCACCGACGACCACCTGATGCACCTGACCGGCATCGCCAAAGACCAGAACGGCACGAAATACTACATCACCAAGAACTCATGGGGAACCGACCGCAACAAGTTCGGCGGCTACCTGAACATGTCCGAGAGCTTCGTCCGCGCCAAAACCATCTATGTGATGGTCCATAAGGACGCGATACCGAAGGCGATCAAGGGGAAACTCCATCTTTAAACAATACGTGGAGCTGTGTCAAAACTGCCCCGTTCCCGCGCTTGACGCGGGATCGCATTAGAACTGACCCTATAAATATCTGATTAATAAGGCCTGTTCTTTTGCGGCCCCGCGTCAAGCGCAGGGACAAGGCAGTTTTGACACAGTTCCATGCTATCTTCTCTTATTAATTTAATCAGAACCGAATCTTCATCTCGCCATAGCAAGGCACCGCCTCCAACGTCTTGCAATAGTTGCCCCAGGCAATCTCCGGGTAATCCCAACGATTATTAATGTAAAGCATCAACTGCCCGTCTCCTCTTTTGGAGGTGCGGCAAGCCAGGGATGCGTCCGGTGAACAAACCGTAAGCCCTGCTCCTCCCCCTGTAGCGGAAAGGGTATAGCGATAGATGTTCTCCTTCATACCCTTTGCCATTTGCGTCAACGGACGGTCACAGTTTGCACCGGCATCCGCCCAATAGTAATAGTTGTGCGTATCGGCCGACCAGGGTTGAGCAGGGTTCTCGCCATATCGCACTTGCTTCGGGTTATAAAGGGAAGTCTCGCCCGTGTTTCCGGCAAAAGCGCCTTCGGGGTAACAACTCCACATACCTTTACGCTCCCATTGCAGATAGTCCAGACGTTCGGGCAGGTAGAAAGACAAGCCCGTCTCACGCAGGTAACCGTTTGGCTGTCCCGCAACGACATAGCTGACATTCATTTCCCCGGCGGGAGATATCCGGATCAGGATATCCGTTTGTACATCCTGATAGAAGCCGGAGAGGGCGACTTCCACCGCTCCCTCTTTGCGGGTATAGGTCAAGCTCTGCTTCTTCCAATCGCTGTCGGAGGTCAGGAACTTCCGGGCGCTCTTACGCACTTCGGCTCCAGTCAGATGGTTCAGATTGATGTCGAGATGGAGGAACGGGCCTTTCTCGATGATGACCTGTCCCTTGGAGGTCGCGTTGCTGATCAGGCCGGTTTCTTTGGAGAAAGGGATCTCGAAACCGTCTCCTTTAATCGTCATCATACCGGCGGTTTCCTCTACCAGCAACACACCGTTTACCGGAGATGCTTCCGAATCGGCAAGGCGAACGTGGTAATCGCTACCCAATGAAACTTGTTCGGCATCCAATAACTCACCCGTAGCTGTATAGAAACAAATTGACAACAGTTCGCCTTCCTCCCAAGCCTCGGCAGGGATTACCAACAGTCCTTTTTGGTGAGGAGCGATGGAAGGAGCGGGAAGTTCCTTCTCCACACCTTTGTAGGTATAACGTATCTTGATCTCATCCAGGTCAGTATGGTCGAAGCGGTTGTACAACGGAAGCAACAAACGTTGTCCGGACAGGAAGGAAGCCACCTCGGTCGTCATCAGGCGGACGGGCGAATAGGCTTTCTTGGTAGCCCAGAACTCCGGTTTCTCACGGCGCCAGACATCGACGATCCCCCACTCTCCGTAGCCAACGCATTTACCCTGATAATCCTCCGGCTTGGCGGTACGGGCAAACTCTTTCCAGAAGGCAGTCCCTACTTTCGGTTCGGGCAGCATAAACGTTTCATCCACATATCCCCAGATCGCACCACCCAAGCCGCCGGGAGCATCAAAGAGGCCGCTCCACATCCTTTCGATCGAATGCCCCCAGAACTCGCGGATATTCGGATCTTCCTGCAAGGTAGCGTAGGTGTAGCACGCCGGGTGCGCCCACTCGTCGAACAGGGCAGGTATCCCTTCCCCCTGGAAACCACGGGTAGAGCGGTTCCATTGGTTCAGGTTGCCGTTTACATCCTGGTAGTGCATGCTCAGGATATCATAGACAGGCTCCTTCTCGCCGACCGATCCGGGATAGCTGAATATAACCGGGCGAGTCTTGTCGGTTGCCTTCACCCAATCCCAGCATTGCTGGAAGTTCGTGCCGTACACGCTTTCATTGCCGATCGACCAGAACAGGATGGAGGGATGGGAACGGAACGACTTCACCATCTCGCGGCATTGCGAGAGATAGCGGGGCGTAAACCCGGCACTGTCCTGCGTCTTGCCCGGCGCATAGTTCTTCTGCCGGTAGGTATCGACGAAACAGACAGCCGTCTCGCTCTCCACATAGATGCCGTAGCGGTCGCAATACTCTAAGAAACGTTCCGTAGGAGGATAATGCGAGGTACGGACAAAGTTCATATTGGAACGTTTGAAGAGGATCACATCGAGGCTGTCCAGTTCGGCAGTCGTCGTGCGGCCGAGTGTCGGGTGGATATCATGCCGGCAGGCTCCGCGCAACTTCACCGGCATGCCGTTCACCAACATGCGGTCTTTCTCTATCTTCACGTCACGGAAACCGATACGGCGGTCGAAACGACCGATCTCCTTTCCGTCCTTGCTGAGGGTTACGGTCAGCGTATAGAGGTTCGGATGTTCGGCATCCCACTTCAAAGGGTTCTTCACAGGCAGTTCATTCATGTTCCCGCCCTCTTTTAGGGGGAACCGGGATTGCGCCAACGGATAGCGTCTGCCGGACGGGTCGGCCAGCGTATAGGCGACTTCCGCACCTCCGACAACCGGGCTGCTGTAGCCGATCTTCAGGACGGCATCCTCGTAAGCAGCATCCAGATGTGTCTCGGCGTAGAAGTCATACAAGCAGGTTTCGGGTAATGCGAACAAGGTTACATCGCGCAGGATTCCCCCGATCGGATGATGGGCATAGCCGGAGGCATAGGAAATATCGTCCAGGCGATCCGTCACTTCGAGGCGAATCTCGTTTTTCTTTCCGGGACGGACGAAGGGGGTGACATCCGTATCCCAACGGGTAAAGCCGCCATGATGTTCGCGGACGAACGTGCCGTTCACAAACAGGCGGGCATGGCTGTAGACGCCGTCGAAACGCAGGATCGTATGCTTGCCGGCGTAATCGGCCGGGACGGTGAACGACTTCCGGTAGGTGAACGGCTTGTCGTGCTCGATGGCATAGCCCTGCATAGCAGGCTCGCCGGGAACCTGTATCTTGTCCCACTTGCTATCCGGGGAATACCGGAACTGCCAGGTTCCACTCAGCAGGACGGCAGGCGTTTCGACACCGGCCAATTCCTGCAAGACAGGATAGGAGGCTTCATCGGGAAGCCTCTCTACCTGTGCGAATGCTTTCGTGCCTGACAGCAGGAAGCTGCAACCGAAAGCGAATAGGATTGTCTTTATCTGTTTCATTTTATGTGCCTATTATTACATGTGTATAAATTTACCACCAAAAGTAGTAAAAGCCTATTAATATCGCCAGTATGACTACCGACATTACATTGAACATCCGGCCGGTATGGAACAAAGCCGGGTCATGGCGCGTATAAGCGTTGGCCGGCTGGCCCTTTTTCCCCAGCAGGACGATGAGCGCGCAGCACATCAGGAACACAAGCCCCATGCGGTCCATCCAGGGCAATCCGGGGAAGAGGAACTTCATGCCGAAGGAGAAGACGAACGAGCCCAATGCCGCCACCAACGCCCCGTTTGCCGTCGCCCGTTTATAGAAGAAACCGGCCAGGAATATCGACAAGGCGCCCGGACTGACAAAGCCGGTAAACTCCTGGATATACTGAAAAGCCTGGTCCAGCCCTGACAGCATCGGGGCGATCAGCACGGCTACCAGCAACGAGCCGAAGCTCGCCCAACGTCCGGTATGAACCAGCTCTTTCTGCCCGGCCTCCTTTCGGAAATAGGAACGGTAGATATCCATCGTAAAGATCGTGGAGATACTGTTCATCATCGAAGCAAGCGAACTGACGATCGCGGCTGTCAAAGCAGCAAACGCCACCCCCTTCACCCCTACCGGAAGCAGATTGCCGAGCAACCACGGATAGGCTTCGTCCGATTTCCCTAACGGAGCATCCAGCGCAAAGGCGGCAATCCCCGGGATCACGACCAAGAGCGGGATGAACAGCTTGATGAAACCGGCGAAGAGCATCCCGTTCTGCGCCTCCCGCACCGACTTGGCGGCCAACGCGCGTTGGATGATATACTGGTTGCATCCCCAGTAATAAAGGTTTGCCACCCAGAGTCCGCCGAGGATCACGGAGATACCCGGCAGGTCCTTATAACCGGGATGCGACTTGTCGAGGATCAGATGGAACTTATCGCTCGCCTCGCCATAGAGGTTGACCATTCCCTGGTACACGCCGCCACCTTCTCCGAGGAGGTCGAGGGCGATATAGGTCGTGACCAGCCCGCCGCCAACCAGGAACACGACCTGGACCACATCCGTCAGCGCCACCACCTTCAATCCTCCGTAGATCGAATAGATACCGGCAAAGGCCGCCAGCCCGATTATGCCGTAGAGCATCGGGATCCCCATCACCTTCTCGATCGTCAAGGCTCCCAAGTACAAGATGGAAGTAAGATTGATAAAGATGAAGACCGCCAGCCAGAAGACCGCCATCACCGTCTTGACGCGCTTGTCGAAACGCTCTTCGAGGAACTGGGGCATGGTGAAGATCTTCTTCTCCAAGAAGATCGGGATGAAGAACTTCGCCACGAGGATCAGCCCGAGGGCGGCGATCCATTCGTAGGTCGCCATCGCCAGCCCGATGGCATAGCCGGAGCCGGACATGCCGACAAACTGTTCGGCGGAGATATTGGAAGCGATGATGGAAGCGCCTATCGCCCACCAGGCAAGCCCGCGCCCGGCGAGGAAATAATCGCCGGCATCCCGCTCGTCCCCCTTCTTGCCGCGTGAGACAAAAAGGCCGACACTGAGGATCAGGAGGCAGTAGGCTATAAAGATTATTAAGTCGATCGTGTTCATGGTATCTGTTTTTTATTCATCCTGCATCAACGCCGAGCGCCCACCGTCCATCAGGATCGTCGTCCCGCTGATAAACCGGGCATACGGGGAGACGAGATAGACGCATAACGCCCCTACCTCCTCGACCGTCCCGATCCGTTTGACAGGATGCAGGTCGATCGTCCGCCGGCGTTCCGCTTCGGGATCGGGAAAAGAGTCGAACCAAGTGTCGTTGCCCGCCGTATCGATAAATCCGGGAGCCACCCCCACCGTACGGACAGCCGGCCCCCACTCGATCGCCAGGCTGCGCACCAGGCCGGTAATAGCCGTTTTCGTCACGTTATAAGGGAAGCATCCGGGGATGGAACTGAAAGCATGGTTGGAGGTCATCAGGAGCAGGACACCTTCGCCGCTCTTTTCGAGATAGGGTTTGCAGAGCCGGGCCAGACGCCAGTGGGAAGCCAGGTTCAGATCGAGGTTGTAATGCCAACGCTCCTCCGTGCAACCTTCGGCTCCCTCGAACACGTTCATGCCGGCATTGGAGACAACCATGTCTATACGTCCGAAGGTACGGACCGTATCTTCGACGAAGCCTTTCAGCTCCTCCGCATCCGTCACATCCGTGGGGCGGTAGAACGAGCGTACGCCCTCCTGCTCTACCGCCTCGCGGAAAGCCTGCACGCTCGCGTCGTCCGGAGACTTGCGCGAACAGCCTGCCACATGGGCGCCCGCCCGTGCGAACTCCCTGGCGACGCCCAGCCCGATCCCGGAGGAGACTCCGGTGACCAGGACTACCTTATCTTTATAATCGAGTACAAAGCTCATAGGGATCAGATATAAAAGTTATCGGGAGCATCCGTCGTAATGCCGGGGTGTTTCTTCATCTCCTCTTCAACGAGGTCCACGCCCAGGCCGGGACGGTCGGACAGGTGCAGGTGGCCGTCATAGACCATCTCGGCTATCGGATGGTCGATCACCGTGTCGCGCCAGGGGACATCGTTGAACATAAACTCCTGACGGAAGAAGTTCGGGATAGCGGCGCATACATGCGAAGAGGCGAGTGTCGAGAGAGGGCCGTTCGGGTTATGCGGGGCGATCAGAACGTTGTAGGCCTCCGCCATCGTAGCCATCCGCTTCATCTCGGACGGTCCGCCGCAACGGGTGATGTCGGGCATGATCACGTCGCACACATGCTTTTCTAGCAGCGAACGGATGCCGAAACGGGTGTAATGGCGCTCGCCTACACAGATGGCGACATCCGACGGGATGCGTTCGCGCATGGCACGGAGCGTCTGCGAACTTTCCGGGCCGGCGGGTTCCTCATACCAGGTGATATCGAGCTTTGCCAAGCGTTCCGCCATCTTGACGGCAACCCGGTAGTTCAGCATGGCGTGTGTCTCGATCATGATGTCGCATTCCGGGCCGACAGCCTCGCGCACGGCTTTGGAGACGTTGAACGCCAGGTCCTGCTGTTCCGCCGTCAGGGTCAGGTTGGAGGCAAGGTCTTCGCCATAGAAATAGTTCGTGTGGGCGAAGGGGTCGAACTTCAGCCCCGTAAAACCGGCGTCCATGACACGGCGTGCCTGGGCGGCATAGTCCGCCTCGTTGTGTCCGCCGCCCGTAAACCAGTAGTTGGCATAGAGCAAGATATCTTTCCGGTAAGCCCCGCCCAACAGTTCGTAGCAGGGAACGCCCAACACCTTTGCTTTCAGGTCGAGCAGCGCCATGTCGATACCGCTGATCGCACACAGGCTGGCTCCGTACGGGCCGATCCAGTTCAGGTCGCGGTAGAGCTTCGTCCAGATAAAATCGGTCTTCATCGGGTCGAGGCCGATGATGCGTTGTCCGGCATGCTTGGCGGCTTCGAAAACGATCGGGCTGCCGGGCCAGTTGGTAGCTTCGCCTACGCCGGTATAGCCTTCGTCGGTATAGATTTTCAGTAATGTCCAGTTATATTTGATGCCCCGGACCAACCATACTTTTACGTCTGTAATCTTCATTGTATTGTCTCCTACCTTTTTATCGTATTTTACATAATTCCGTATGTATCGAAAGCATCACGGGCTTTCATCCCTTCCTGTATCTTCTTCAGGACCATCCGTTCGCCACGGGCTTTCTCCAAGGCGCGGGTGAACACTTCTTCCTCGATCTCACGGGGCACGACACATACGCCGTCGATGTCGCCGACCAGGATATCCCCGTCATTGATCCGTACGCCCTCCATTTCGATCGGCACACGGTAGTCGATCACCTTTCCACGTGGCGCCTGATCCTGTGCATAGGGACCGTAGGAGAAGCAAGGGAAGTCGAGCGCCAGAATCCCCTTCGTGTCACGGGAATATCCGTTGACAACCGCTCCGGCCGCCTTGCACTGGATCGCACGGGCACTCATCAGCTCGCCCCACAAGGCATAAGCAGGGGAAGAACCGGAACAAACATATACCTCGTCTTCTTTCAAATCGTCCAACGCTTCGAGCATCAGGCCGAAGGAGCGTTTCAGCACCGGGTTCACCCCTTTCTCCTTTCCGGCATCCAGCACATCGGCTTCCAATACCGTCATGGCACGTCCGGCCACCAGCATATCGTCACGAAGCGGGCGGATGCGGGGAGGCAGAAACTGGCGGGTATAGCCCATCTTATCCATAATATCACCGACCACTGCGGTGTAAAGCTCTTCCTTTATCAAGGCAAACAGGGCTTTATCGTCTTTCCATTCTTTCATTGTGAATTCCTTTTTACAGTTCGTCTTTCTACCAGCAAAGATAGAGCCCGGAGGGAAGAAGATACGGCAGTAAAGCTCCCGGTTGCTTATGCTACGAGGAACAGAACAAGGGAAAAAGTAGAGAAAACGGCACTCTCTATTTCGTCACTTCACGCGGAGAGATGCCCATTTGTTGTTTGAAAATACGGGAGAAGTATTGGGGGGACTGGAAACCGCAGGCAAAGCATACCTCCTTGACGGACATCTCCGTGTTCCGCAGCAGCTCGATCGCTTTGTTGATCCGGATCTGGTTCAGGTAGTCCAGCGGGGAGAGGTTCAGGTACTGGGAGAACAGTTTGCGCAAGTACCGTTCTCCGACTCCGGTTTGCGACGCGACATCGCTGATCGTGATATCGGACTGGTAGTTCAAACGGATATAGGAGATCGCCTTTTTCAACGAATCGTTTGTACAAATCGGAAGATAGGCCTCATCGAGATAACGGTAAATCAGGATCAGCAGCTCGGCATAGTACATGACAACCAGATATTGGTAGTATTTGCTCTTCTGGTTCATCTCGTTGACAATACGCTGCACGGCGCGCATGATCCGGACGTTATTCACAATCTTGATCAACCGGTTCTCTTCGGAAAAGATCGTGACAGGCGCCAGCTCCTTCGTCTGCCCGTCCGGATTGAAGCGGGAGAAGACTTCCGGCAGAAACTCCAACTGCATCAGGGTCGTATCTTCGGAACCGGCCTCGAAGGTATGCTCTACATTGGAACAGATCACCATCATCTCGTTCTCGCTGAAGCTGATACTCTCGTTCTCCAGATGCAGGATGCAATTGCCCTTCTTCACATAGTTGATCTCGATACGCAGATGCTTATGCGGCCCGAATGTCTCGAACGGGCGGAACGACACAAAGCGAAACACATCCGCCAGCCGCTTGTGCTTCAGATTCTCGGTGATGCCTTCCAGCATTCCCCATAACGATTGTTCAGACGGTTGTTCCATACGGCTCTGCATTTGATTGACGCTTACAAAGTTACAAAAATACTGGTAATGCCAAATAGCCCGTAAGGTATTTTAGTCACCTTACGGGCTGTCGGGCAATACCCTATAGCCTGTAAAGATACAGGTTATAGGGTAAATTAAGAGGTTATTCCACTCTCACCACAATCTCTCCACCGATCCGGTCTCCTTTCTTCAACGGCTTGCGGTAAGGAGCATAATAGCTACTGAGGAACATCTCGTTTCCTGCCGTCACAAAGTCGGCAACCAGGAAGCGGATCTTGTCTTTTTCCAACCAGGAGCGCCAGTGCTGTTTGCCATTGGAAGGGACGGTAATCTTACTACCGTTTCCGTCTTTCAGACCGGCATACCAAATGTTCCGGCGGGTGGAACGGAAATCATTACTTCCCAGTTCGTTGTAATCCATACTCCAAGACCAGGCAGGTTCCGTACGTGGATCGACTTTCGCAGGGAGTCCTTCATAAAAGAGACAGGCTTCACCTACCGGACGGCTGATATGGTCGGCCGGATAAACGCTCCACATGCCATCCCGGCGCCAGAAGGTCTTATCATAAGAAACAGGAGCTTCAAAAACCAGTCCCCACTGCCTCGGATTCACCTCTTCAAGGGCATCGAACGAATAGGTTACCGACAGTTCGCCTCCTGCATTTATTTTCAGGTCATAAGAGCCGGAAAACTCTTTATAAGCGCCTGCCACCTTTACCAAGACGTCATCACCCTGTCGAACCGCCTCTACTTTTTCTACCTTCCAGTCCGAGCAAAGGTCATTGAACACAGGCGTATTGGCATTATGATTCGGGTAGCATCCGCCACCTGTCAACGGCAAGGCCATCAGCCACGGTCCACCGTTCAATATTTCTTTTTTCCCTTTCTTCACCGAGAGTATCTGGCCGGATACACGGCTGATCTCACAACTAAAATCTTTTCCGGTAACGACATAACAGTCTTTCTTTTCTTTCAAGCGGGTAGAAGCAGTTGGCAACGCCTGCAATTCGTTCTGTACCTGTCTGCCGACAGGGATCAAATACTCATCGGCAGTAAAGCCACGGGGATCGGCAAAAGACAGATAGAGCTCATTCGCCTTTTCGGGATGGGCAAGCCGGATGCGAAGTTGTCCTTTTTCACCGGGTTCCAGGTCTGCGAAGGCCGTTCCCTTCTCCTCTCCGTACGTCCACGTGATACGCAGTTCATCCAGGTTTGTATAGGTGTACCGGTTTTCAAGATCGATGACCAGTTCGTTGGCTGGAGATAGCGCCTCGGTCGTCACACGGACCGGACTGTATATCTTTTTCATATCCCAATACTCCGGTTTCAGGCGACGCCAGCCGTCGATCGGTCCCCAGGGACCATAACCGACTGCATCCCCGTTAGGCATCTGGAAAATATCGTCGATACCAGACCAGATAGAACCGCCTAAAACGCCCGGTGTCTTATACATATTGTCCCACGTAGGAGCCAGCGCCAATGCCCAATCGCTACGGATGCCGGGATCAGTCACCAGCTCGCTCCGGTTATAGACATTCAGGTGGCAGTATTCGCCATACGTCATCGGCCGGTCGCTTTTGGCGGCGACCTTATATCCGTTGGGACCCGGATAATGGATATTCGCGATCGGGGCCGTGCTGCCTTGGTTGTTGAACCCGCCATAGGCCTGGTCGTGAAAAGTGAACGGACGGGTAGGATCGGCTTTTTCCATATAGACCTCTACCTGTGCAAATTCCTTATTCCAGTACGATTCGTTCGCCATCGACCAGAAGATGATGGAAGGATGGTTCCGGTAGAACTGGATCATCTCCATATTCGCCTGCAATACATACGGATAGTATTTAGGATCGCGGTAGTTCAGCACCTTCCAGTTCTCATTCGCATGATGGCCGATCCAACAGACCGGTGCTTCCACTTCCACGAACATGCCCAGTTCGTCACAGACTTCGAGCAGCTCTTCACAAGGAGGGTAATGGGAAGTACGGATAAAATTGCAGTTCGCATCCCGGTACAGCTCGACATCCTTCCGTTCCAGGGCAGGATTCATCACACGTCCGGTCAACGGATGCATTTCATGCCGGCAAACTCCTCTCAACTTGACAGCCTTGCCATTTACCAGCAAACGATTCCCTTGTATCCGGATCTCGCGGAAGCCAAAACGTTTCTCTATCTGCTCGACAACCTTGTCCGAGGTTCCGACTTCGATTTTCATCGTATATAAAGATGGATGCTCGTTATCCCACTTATCCGGAGAAACGACTTTGCCAGTCAACCAACCGCTCCAGGAAGACCCGGCGGCAATCTCCGGAATATGCCGGCTCAGGACAACAGGCAGTCCGGAGAGGGAAAGGCGAACCGATACATCTTTTTGTATCTCATCCGAGCTATTCGTTACCGACAGATAGACTTTCAAGTCTGCATCTTTATAGTCATCGTCCAGCTCCGTCACGATACGAAGGTCCGACAAATGGATATCCGGAACGGCAAAGAGCGTCACTTTACGGGTTATGCCTCCCAACTGATGTGCCGCATATTGAGTCAGGCTCCCTAACATGTCTGCCAACGACTCGCTGCGAACCCGCAGGGCCAACAGGTTCTCACCCGCCTTCAGCCCTTTCGTGACATCCAGTTCAAAAGCAGTCATTCCTCCCATATGGGAACCGATCTCCTTTCCATTCAGATACACGACCGACTCGCTGGAGACACCGTCGAAACGCAGTTTCACCTGCTTTCCCTGCCAATCCGCAGGCAATGTGAATGTAGTCTGATAGCCTCCGAAACCGGCAGAATCGACTTTAAAGCCTTGCATGGACCACTGTCCCGGAACTACGATCGGCTTCCAGTCCCGCCCATTCTGTTTCTGTTCATAAAAACGGGCAGCAGGCTTTTCATTGAACAACCACGTCCCGTTTAAGGACAGGACCGGATTATAGACACCAGCTACCTGATGAGGCTTGATGGTATATACAGGTAAAACTTTTTCCGCACAAACAGTCGTATCCACCGTATAAGCCTGGGTATGCACCAGTTCCTTTTTACGTTCTTCCCCAAAAGGTTTCAGCTGGGCCGGATTGGACGAATACAGGTTCAGCTCCGAAACAATCGCATTATCTCCCTTCAAGGCTTCAAACACCAAGACCAATTGTCCGTAGGCGTAGGCTTTCTTCGGCAGGTCGATCATGTAGTGTTGCTCCTTCCCTTTTTCAAGTACGACGGGCCCCTGCACTTCGTTGCCGTCAGCCACGATACGCTGTTCCCTCCGGTTGTCAGCCAGATAGACCACCTCCATCCGGTAATCGGCCTGTATATCCATCTGATCGAAAGCATAGATGACCGTTCCGCCGAAATTACAGGTTTTCGCCTCTTTGCTTCCCGTGAAAGAATCCGGTAATGTATAGTCATCCCCCTTGATCAGGAAAGCTTGTGTATTCGTTACTCCGCAGTCGTTCGTAGCCACCCGCCGCATCTCCTTGTTCTGGGCCTGCAAGCCAAGGCACAAAAAGAGCATAAGCCCGGTATTGAACAGCTTGTTTTTACATAGATTGACCATACGCATATTGGTTTTCGTTTTATATTTACATTATCTGATATGCAAAAGTACGGACAATCCCAACATCTTTCTCCTCTCTATTCTAATTGAGTACACACCTGCCAGGAACAAAAAACAGGAAAACTAACACAAAACGGAACTGCTCCCAGACGCGGCAGCCGATCAGTAGACCTTAAGCTTTTGCATGCCTCCTTTTTCAAACTCGATTGCCCCCGGATACGAGTTTTTCCGGCTTCTTTTATTACCCAGATAATCCCTATTCAAGACTTTCGGAGTTTCCGCTCCTCCAACAAAAGACTGATGGGAAATAGTTAGGTGCGACCAAAACTTGTTTATCTAAATCCTAAACATGCATAAAGACAACAGGGCAAGCATTACCTTGCTATGCAATAAACTTATTAGCTTTAGCACATGACCTGCCCCGAAAGTGACGAAGAACTATGTTTCCCATTTCCTCTGTCACTGTATCACTGATTTCTTTTTACCAGTTGATATTCAACTTATTTGATTAGTGATATATGCCCGTTTTCTCTATCACTACGGTATCACAATCCTATCACTGGCAACTTGGATAGGAAACAGGTATTCCGCTTATACATATCTGCATATTAACATATTACAAATAAAACAAACGATAAACACCCTATTTCCATCCCTGCAAATCACTCGATTATTTTATGTAAAAACGGCTATAAAATAGGTAAAACCGGGTGGTTTTCATTGTCCGGCACGGTACTTTAGTTGCCGGACACCCCCATGTTGCCCCCTCTTACACCCGGGTGTACCAGTTCTCTACACCCGGATGTTAAGGATGGCAACATGGGGGTGTTTACGAAATTATGTGCTTGTCTTTGCTAAAAAAAGAGAGGGCTTTTGTGGAATGAAGAACCGTATTTTGCCAATTTAATACCTATTATATTCGTTTTTACATTTGTTTATTCGATTATTTTATATGCTTTTTCAAAAGCTAAAGAAGGCAATACACTGGTTTCCAATCATATGATAAAACACCATATTTTAGAAGTGATAGAGAATTGATCATGCGCAGTATGGACCTGCTTCGCGGGAAAAACCCGAATCCATTTACTAACTATGTGAAGAAAGACTGCTATATTTGCCTTGTAACAATCGTTGCTGGGCAAATTATCGTATATACAGAAGCATATGAACATACAAAAATTAAAATTACTATTAGCAACAGCCTGTCTGGCTCCCCTGCCACTCACCGCCCAAATCACGGAAAGAGAACGGCCGGCAGAATGGAAACACCTCATTACAGGCGGACGCTACATGGATCGTTTCGAAGCAATGCCCGATGGCACGCTCTCCGGAGAGACGTGGGGAGCGGACAGCGTACGCCCCCGGTATATCGACAACGGTATCGAACATCCCGATATCTCCTTCTGGGGAGGCAATATCCTCCAAACGCCGGACCGGAAATACCATCTGTTCGTATGCGGATGGCCGGAAAGCGCACCCAAAGGGCATATGGAATGGCCCAATTCAACCGTTTATCACGCAACCGGCGATCATCTGCATGGGCCTTTCACCATCCAAGACACAATCGGGAAAGGGCATAACCCGGAGGCTTTCGTCCTCAACGACGGCCGGATCGTCGTATATGTCATCGACGGATATTATATAGCCGACCAGGTCAACGGCCCCTGGCAATACGGAAAGTTTACGTTCAATCCCCGCGACCGGAAGATCATCGAAGGACTGAGCAACCTCAGCTTTGCCAAAAGGCAGGATGGTTCTTATCTGATGGTTTGCCGGGGAGGAGGCATCTGGATCAGCAAAGACGGCATCGCCCCTTACGAACAGATCACGGACAAGCGGGTTTATCCGCCTGTCAAAGGAGAGTTCGAGGACCCGGTCATCTGGCGGGACTCCCTGCAATATCACCTGATCGTGAATGACTGGCTGGGACGTATCGCCTTCTACCAACGTTCCAAAGACGGCATCCATTGGGTGACGGAACAAGGGGAAGCCTATGTGCCCGGCATCTCCTTCCATCGGGACGGGCATGTCGAGCATTGGTTCAAATACGAACGTCCTAAAGTCTTCCAAGACAAACAAGGACGTGTAGAGCAGATGAACTTTGCCGTCATCGACACCGTCAAATGGGATGATCATGGCAATGACAACCACAGTTCGAAGAATATCTGTATCCCGATGAACAAAGGGATGTTATTGTCCGTCCTAAACCGAACACCGATAACGGCCTCCACTGAAACCATCCGGGTCAAGGTCCTGGCGGAAGAAGGCTTCGACCCGCTCCGGGAGATCGATGTGCCGTCCCTGCGGTTCGGTTCATACAACGAAGTGAACTTCGGCAGAGGGTGTAAAGTGGTCAAAACCGAAGCATCCGGAAAAGACCTTATCCTGACATTCGACGGTAAGGGAAGCGGCATCACACCGGATGAATTCGCTCCGAAGATGATCGGAAAGGATAAAAACGGAAAACTGTTGTTCGGATATGCGAACCTGCCTTATGTCGATTACAAGCCGGCTCTATTGTCCTGCCGACGTCCCGTTTACCGGGAAGGCCGGAACGAAGTCGAACTGGAAATCCAGAACTTCGGACTATCGGTATCAGGAGAAATGACAGTCGAAATCAAGCAAGCCGGGGCAGGAATGGGCCGTCATACGGTCAAGCCCCTGCAACCGTATGAAAAAGCAAGCCTCACCTTTACCCCTGAAAAGGGGAAATGGACGGATAAAGCGGATTACCAGGTAGTCTTCCTCCGGGATGGGCAAATAGTAGAAACAAACAATTTCAATATCTCCAAATAATCATTTATAAACATGAAACACACTTTTATCCTCCTGCTCGGAGCCATGCTCTCCCTACAAGGGCAAGCCCAGGACAAGCAGATACCATTTCAGAACACGATCAAGGTCGAAGCAGGCGACAGCCACGCGGACATCATCGCGAAAGCCGCCCATGTCGTGCCTTCGCCCAACCAGTTGGCGGCATTGCAAAACGAGTTTATCGCCTTCATCCATTTCGGGCCGAACAGTTTTACCCGCCTGGAATGGGGAAGCGGAAAGGAAGACCCGAAAGTCTTCGACCTGAAAGAGCTCGACACGGACCAGTGGTGCGAGGCCATGAAAGCAGCCGGCATGAAGATGGTGATTCTGACGGTCAAGCACCATGACGGGTTCGTCCTGTGGCAAAGCCGTTACACAAAACACGGCATCATGTCCACCGGTTTCCGCGACGGCAAAGGCGACATCCTGAAAGACCTGTCCGAATCCTGCCGCAAATACGGATTGAAGTTAGGCGTCTATCTGTCACCGGCAGACCTGTACCATATCGAAAACCCGGAAGGGTTGTACGGCAACCTCAGCCCATACACCAAACGGACCATCCCGCGGGAAGTCCCCGGACGGCCTTTTGCCAACAAGACCCGTTTCGAATTCGTAGTGGACGACTACAACGAATACTTCCTCAACCAACTCTTCGAGATCCTAACCGAATACGGCCCGATCCACGAAGTATGGTTCGACGGGGCACATCCCAAGCGGAAAGGCGGACAGACCTACAACTATCCCGCCTGGAAAAAACTGATCAAGGCACTTGCCCCCAACGCCGTTATCTTCGGACGGGAAGATGTCCGGTGGTGCGGCAATGAAGCCGGCGGCACACGGTCGACCGAATGGAACGTGATCCCCTACCAGGCAAATCCGGACACGATGTCGAACTTCGCCGATATGACGGACAAAGACCTCGGAAGCCGTGAACAGCTCTATAAAGCCAAATACCTGCATTACCAGCAGGCCGAAACCAACACTTCCATCCGCGAAGGCTGGTTCTACCGGGACGACACGCACCAGAAAGTACGAAGCACCGACGATGTGTTCGACATCTATGAACGCGCCGTAGGAGGCAACTCCACCTTCCTGTTGAACATCCCGCCCAACCGGGACGGCAAATTCTCTCCGACAGATGTAGCCGTGCTGAAGGAAACCGGCCAGCGAATCCGGGAAACCTACGGGACCGACCTGTTCCGTCAGGCAAAAGGCCCGAAAGAGGTGCTCGACCAAAATGCAGACACCTATGTGACGGCCGATAAGGACGGGGCGGGAATCGTCATCTCCACTCCCCGACCTGTCACCCTCAACCGTTTGGTTCTCCAGGAAGCGATTGCCACCAACGGGGAACGGGTGGAAAGACACGCCGTGGATGCCTGGATCGACGGAGGATGGAAAGAGATCGCCCATGCCACCAACATCGGCTACAAGCGAATCCTGCGCTTCCCGGATGTCACGACGGACAAGATACGGGTCCGCATACTCGAATCCCGCCTGACACCCGCCATCTGCACCATCTCCGCCCATCACTACAAAGCCCGTCCGCCCCGGTTGAGCGCACAGAGAAGCATGGACGGATTGGTTACCATCGAACCGATGGCACAGGAATTCGGCTGGAAAGCGCACGGCGAGAACATTGCCGAGAACCTGAACGCAGGTTTCAAGATCTACTATACGACAGACGGAACGGAACCATCGGCAGGCTCTACCGAATATAAAGCACCTTTCCTGATGGGAAACAGCGAACTGAAAGCGGTAGCCATCCTGAACGGAGAAAAGGGAGCTATCTTGCAGGAACGGTTCGGGCTGGTCAAGAAGGGATGGAAGATAGCCGACAAGACCGCGCAATCCCTCGCCATCGACCTCGGCAGCCAGCAAACGGTAAGCGGCTTTGCCTTCACCCCGCAAAAACAAGGCGGTAAGGGCACGGTAGCCGGTATCATCCGGATCAGCAACGACGGAAAGAACTGGAAAGAGGTGGAACGCTTCGAATTCGGCAACCTGATCAACGACCCGTCCAAACGCTACCATCATTTCAAGCAAACGGTAAAAGCCCGCTACGTCCAAGTGGAAGCAGCGGAAATCGCCGCCCGTACGGAGGCTGCCGCCCTTGCTGGAATAGACATCTTCTAAGGCTCGTCCACAAACAGTATATACCTTGTAAGGTAAAATCATATACGTTATAAACGTAAAAGAAAAAAGGTTATAGGGTAAAATAAAATTCCCTATAACCTTTTTTCTTTTATTCGTTCCTGTGCTAGCCCGGAAGAGCGAAGACAGAATTACATCGCAAAAGGTGTAGCTTTCACATACGCCTTATATCCTTTGATCATGCCGGGGAATCCTTCTTCTGCACGGGGCAGGTAGCGGAAACCGGATATCGTCTGCTCTTCCTTCAAATCGATCACGACCTGGTGCGGATATTTGTCTCCCCGCTTCGTGCTCCAATAGGTAGATTCCTGCAAGTCATAGATCTTATCGGCAGTGAAGTTACCCCACTGCGTGCTTTCGCTGTCCGCATAGGAGATGTTCCAATGCTGGCGGGGGAGCGGTTTGCCGTCTTCGTCCAACAGATAGAACTCGGCCATAGCGGCATTGTCCTTGCCATCCTGTGCATCCAATGCTTCGAGGCAGAAATAGCGGCCCTTGACAGTCTGACCAAACTTCACTTCCTGCCAGCCGTTTCCGGGTTTCAGCGCACCGTTGGCAACCGGTTTCTCACCTTTCAGGTTCAGCGTCTGCCCCTCTTCACGGTGGGTAGCCGGGGCTTCAGCCCGCAACATATCCAAGATCGGTTCCTTCCGGCCTTCCACTACAGCCTTTTCCGGGCCTAACAGGTCGAGGATGATGATCTCGTTCTTTCCCTTCTTCAACCAGCATCCGGGCATAAACAAAGTCTGCTGAGGTCCGATCTCCCAGAAGCGGCCCATCGCCTTTCCGTTTACCCAAACCATGCCTTTTCCCCAGGTCTGCATGTCGAGGAACACGTCTCCGACTTCATCCAGCTCGAAAGTAGTCCGGTAATAAGCCGGTCCGTCGAGTTTGTCTCCCGCTGCATACTTCTTGTCCTGTACGAAAGCGTAATCGACCGGGAAGCTGTAAACCTGCCAGTCTTCCAGTTCCTGTCTGCCGGTGTCGCTGATCAGTTCCACCTTATCCGTAATCCCCTTACGGTCGTGGATGGCAACATCGAAGTTGACACGTCCCATCGCCTCTACCAGGATATCCAGGCGCGTTCCTGCTGCCAAAGCCGGCAGAACCACCGTGTTTTCACCTCTGCGACGATCCAGACGGCCCAACAGTTTGCCATCGGCAAAGACCTGCGCCCAGTCATGCACCTCATCGATCAACAGGGTCGTTCCTTCCTTTACGGCAGGCAGAGTCGTCCGGTAGAGGATCGTTCCCCAACCCTGGTCGAACTGCTCCATCGGTTTAATCTCTTTCGAAGCCTGGGGAGCAGGCAGATTGTCGAACAGCGGAGCCACTTCGCCGACGGTGAACGCCGGGATCTCGATCAAAGGATAAGCTGCCGGGACATCGGGTATGACCTGACCGGAATCGGCATATTGTGTCAGCAGTTCACGTAACTTGTAGTATTTGGGAGTCGCCCAACCCGCCTCGCTGATCGGGGCGTCATAATCGTAGGAGCTGCACATAGCGGAATAGGCCGGGCTGTTCGCACCGCCCCAATGTCCGAAAGTCGTCCCCCCGTGCGCCATATAGAGCGAGAAGGAGATATGGCGGTCCAGCATGTCCTTGATACCGGAAACCATCACCCCGGCATCGCGCGTCTCGTGCTTGCGTCCCCAATGGTCGAACCATCCGCTCCAGAACTCGCTGCACATCAGCGGAGCATCGGGGCGTGCCTCTTTCAACTTCTTGAACTGGGCATCGATATTAGCTCCTGTCCCGAAGTTGATCGTCCAGACCAGATCATCCAAACCGTTCAACTGGAAAGTAGAGCTCCAGTCACACTGGAACAACGGGACATCCGTAAAGCCTGCCGCCTTCACCGCATCGCGGATATTGGCGATATACGCCTTGTCGGTAGCATATGCCCCATACTCGTTCTCGACCTGTACCATGATGATATTCCCGCCCCGGGTCACCTGCAAGTCGGCCAACTGCTTGCCGATCTCGTTCATGAACAGCTTCGTCCGTTCGAGGAAATAGGGATCGTTGGTACGGAGCTTGATATCCTCCTTCTTCAACAGCCACCAGGGCAGTCCGCCCATCTCCCACTCAGAGCAGACATAAGGGCCGGGACGCAACATGATATACATGCCTTCTTTCTGGGCCAGCCGGCAAAAAGCGGCAATATCGTTCTGCCCCTTGAAATCGAACTCGCCCGGTTTCTGCTCATGGATATTCCAGAACGCATAGATACAGATCGTATTCATGCCGAGTGCCTTGCACATCTGAATACGATGTTGCCAGTATTCGGCGGGGATACGGGTGTAATGTATCTCCGCCGCCTTAATCACAAATGGTTTGCCATCCAGCAGGAAGGTTCCCTTCCCGATAGAAAAATCGTGCTTCTCCCCTTGTCTGGGACTGCATCCTGAGAACAGGAGGATAACGCAGCAGATTATCAATCCTGCAAGAATCTTGTTTACGTGTTTCATATAAATTAATTGTATTGTACTGTCACTGTTTTATCTTTCTCTGTTTCCAGAATCAGGACTCCCTCCTTCTCCAGTTTATCTCCCTTGTTGCCCGTTACGGAAGCGACTTTGCATCCTTCAGGGATAGCCAGACGCAACGTCCCGCCCTGTTCGGGCAAGATACGGACTTGCCGCACCTGCCCCGCCACCTTTTCGGCCGAGACAAGGAAAGCCCCCATAGCACGCAGTTTGTCGAAAGATACATCCTGCCAGGCAACCGGTACAGCCGGGAACACCCGGATAACGCCCGTATGACTCTGGAGCAGCATCTCCTGGATACCGGCGGCAAAGGCGAAGTTTCCTTCCAAGGTAAACGGACGGTAGGTGAATTTCGACTTTCCGCTTTTCGTCTGGTCGCCATTCGCATGGAACGTATTCGGGAGACAGAAACATTCGGCAAAGGTGCGCAACGCATCGGCAGCCCCTTCCCCGTCGAAGGCACGAGCTTTCATATTCCCGAACCAGCTATAGGAATAGCCGCACCAGTAATCAGGCCCGAAATCTTGTAGCTTCTTCAAGGTCGCTTTTATAATCTCCTGGGATTTCTCGCCCTGGCTCCAATCAACAAGGCCGAGCGGATGGATCGACATGGCGTGGGAGAAATGACGGTGCGACTGGTCGTAAGGGAAACCTTTTGCAAAGGTCAAAGCCCGGTCTTCATCCAGGTTCAGATCGGGCAGTTGAGCACCGATCGCTTTCCAGTGGGCAGCCTCGTCTGCCAACCCCAATTCGGAAGCCAGCTCGGAAGCGGCATTGAAAGCAAAGTGCATCAAGGAAAGGTCATAGTTTGTCATATCCTTGAACCACGCATTGATCGAGTTGTCGAAAATTTCCGGGCTGGAACTCAGCGGCAACCGGCGTACTCCGTCAGCATCGACTGTGGAGATCTGTTCGAGATAAGTCGCCACGTCCTTCAGAAACGGGTAGGCCCGCTCTTTCAGGAAAATGCGGTCGGCCGAATACTTCCAATGCAGATAGAAATGCTGTCCCAGCCATGCGCTGACCGTCGGCGACATGGAGTACTGTACCCATCCGCCCATCGGCTCGCCGGTCAGGGTGCAAACGCCGGGAACATTCATCCCGTCCGTCCCGAAATACTCTCGGGTATATTTTTTATACACATCACGCTGTTCCCAGAGGGTATTCAGATAGCCCATCCCCTCCTGCAAATGGTTGCCGGTATAGGCAGGCCAATAACTCAACTGTGTGTTCAGGTCATGATGGTAGTCTCCTTTCCAGGGCGGCAACATCCCGTTATCGGCTGTCCAGACTGCCTGAAGGGAAATCGGATAAGAGTCCTCGCGGGCAGCCGACCCGAACTTGTACATCTCGTTGTCGTACTGTTTCTGCAGGAGCGTATCCGGCAGCGAGACGGACGACTGTGCCCAATAGCCTTTCCAGAAGTCCATATGCGAGCGGTAGTCTGCCTCCACGCCACGCTCCATCGCTTCTGCCGTTTCCTGGTCGGCCCGGTCGGCGGCCAAAGAAGAAGTCAGGCTCCATACGCCGCTGAGCGTGCCGCCTTTCTGCTGCCAACGGACGACCACATCGTACGAAAAGCCTCCCCACCCTTCCTGATGGAAAGTGGTCGTACCGGCTTCCTTCTGTATCGTCCCCTGTTTATATCCGAGGCGTCCCAGGGCCGGACCGGCATGCGAGTTGTCGCCTGCGACCTCGTCCGGATTGCTGTAGCGGGGTGCAATGATCTCCGGCGAAACCGTATCCGGCAGGTTCTCGAAGACAAACCATCCGACCGGTTCGTCGGCATGCACGAACGTTTTCAACTTCGTCCCGTTCTCCCAAAGCACCTCACAAAGGGCATTATTGAGGAAAAGATGTACGGAAGAAACCTTCCCGATATTCAACGGGAACTCCAAAGCCGCCCCCGGTATCTTAGACGGGGCAGGCAAGGCGTTATAAGGGTGGTCGAACTTCTTCTGCACCGGCAGATAATCCCCTTTCCTCACCTGCTCACAGACCCAGGCAAAACGATTGTTCGGTCCTGCAATACTATCCATCGGGCGCAAGTCCCAGAGATCCGTCCGATCCAGCGAAAAACGTAGCACAGAATCGCGTTGCCAGACTAATGTTCCTACTGTGGCATTTCCCAACGGAATTCCTTCATCCCAAGTCTTGGCCAAGTGACCAAACTGCAAGTCACTGCTTGTCGGTGTGACAGGCAGTGACTCCTTTTCGCAACAGGCAGCCAATAGGCATGCGCTTATGCAAGTTAGCCAAAATTCCTTTTTCATTCGTATTAAATCGATATTATTCTTTCTTTGTCTCCTGCAAAGATACGGTTTATTGATTTAATAACTGCTTGACAGCTTCGTCCGAACGAGTTTCCGTCTCCTGGATTTTTTATAGTCGAACAAAGCATCGAGTTCGTAAAGTTGCAGGGTAACAGTCGGGGCAAAACGGTCGGAAGCGACATAGTTGCGGGCTGATGTCAGCAATTGCTGCATGGCCGGGCGTTTCTCTATATCCTTAACCGGATCGACCACAAGGACAAACAGCTTGCCGCTTGCCGCAATCTCTCCGCTTTCGCTTTCGATCTGCCAAGTCAACTGCCCTTTACGGATCGCTTCGGGACCGAAATGATAGATGCCATCTTCGCAGTAAAGGTCTCCGCATTTGTGTAAGCACGCTTCTGAAGGCGCGCCAGCAGGACGATCGGAGCACATGATTCACGGTATTTCTCAGGGGTTACCAACCCTTTGCTTTCCCAGAAGGCATCCAAGATACCGACTACTTCTCCCGCCTCTTCAGCAAGATCATGGGGATGCCGCCGCTGGAGTACAAGAAGATGAAGAAAGGATGATTACCAATAATACTCATCCATAATCTCCTGCATCCGGGGCGTTGCGGCATCGGTATCGCCAACCTCGCGACGGAGTTTCAGCAGCTCGCGCTTCATCTTTTCGATTTCACCGGCATAAGCGGGGGAATTGTAGACGTTATGGTCTTCGTGGGGGTCGGCGAGCAGGTCGTAGAACTCCCACGACGGCGTGACGGGAGCCTTATCCGATCCGGTCGCATTCAGCGGATCGCCGTAGAGGAACATCAGTTTGTAGCGATGGTTGCGGATGCCCATGTGGGCGGGACGGATCTTGTGGTGCGTCCAGTAGCGGTAGTACATGGACTGCCGCCAGTCGCGCGGAGTCTCGCCCTTCAGGTTGTCGCGGAAGCTGCGGCCTTCGCTGCACGACGGGGCGCCCACCCCGGTATAGTCGGCCAACGTAGCGGCAAAATCAATATTGAGGATGATGTCGGAATTGCGCGTCCCGGCCGGGACGCGCAATTCCGACATCATCCTTGTCCATTCCTTCTATGGAGAAAGGCAGTTCCGGATACTTGCACCACCAGGAATCCGGGTCTTTCGAGGCGATCCCCCATCGGCGGGCCATATCTTCCAACGGTTGTCCGGGGAACGTACGCCCGGATTCTTCCGGCCCGAACTCCATCATGTTTGCCGGTTCGGGGAACATGACTCCGTCATAAATATGTTTCAACCGTTCGGGGAAATCCCACGGTTCGTGCGTCGCCTTGAAATGGCAACACATCATGAAGGGTCGGTCCTTGTCGCGCGAACGGATCCACCGGATCGTCTTGTCGGTCACCAGGTCGGTCGAGAAGCCCTTCTCCACCTTGCCGCTTTTCCCTTTATCATCGTCTATCCAGCCCTCCGCGGTCTTGAAAAGCGGGTCCCAATATTCCCCCTGGTCATGGAAAACCGAAAAGGTGTCGAAACCCGACGGCTGCGTCTTGAGATGCCATTTGCCGAAAAGGGCAGTCTGATACCCTCCCTCCTGCATGCGTTTCGCAATATTGTCCAAAGCCGGATCGAGCCTGTCTTCAAGCGTATAGACCCCGTTATGATGGCTATAGGCGCCTGTCATGATAGCCGCGCGGCTGGGCACGGAGATCGAGTTCGTGCAAAAGCAGTTGTCAAGCACGCACCCCTCGGCCGCCAGGCGGCGGATATTCTCGTTCTTCACGTATTCGCTCAGTATTCCTCCATAGATTCCCCACGCCTGCGAGGTATGATCGTCGGAAAGGATGAAAAGGATGTTCGGGCGTCCAGAGTCCGCTTCCGGCTTTTCGTCTGCCATCGCAGGAGAGGCAGACGCCAAAAAGCCGGTCGTGATGATTAGTTGATCGAATGTTTTCATGACATTTTTTGTTTTTCTTTCCTACAAAAGTAATGAATTTAAATAGATACCAACAACATTATCTTGCAAATGAAACCCCTCGTTTCATGCAACATGACAAGGAACCTTATCGATTTCCGAAAAAATCATATCTATAATTAATTATTCATTTGCTTTCAATATGGCGGAGTTTCTTGTCTTCTCTATTTCTATTTGCTTAAATGTATGCTTTTTACCCCAGTTGAACCGATAACTCACATTCACATAAAATACATGATCGTTTTTTTCGGACCATAATTCCGGGAATATGAGCTATAGATATCCGAAGTATACTCTCTCTTTTTTACAAAAGTAGAAAATGGATTACGTGTTCCTAATTCAAAATTCCAATTATTAAGATTATATCCTACGTTAAAATTGTAGATAAGTGGAGTACGATAGAAAACTCCGACATCATCATAATTCTTTTGGGGAGTTATGAGTTGTCCGGAAGCCATGAAATTTTTATATATAAACAACAATTTAGCTGAAGCATAAAAACAATTGACATCTAATTTTCTCCATGCATGTATAACTCGTTTTTGATAATATCGGCCAAATCGAATGTCAATTTTCCAGGTATGACTTTTAGCTTCATTCTTGGGCCTGTCACTAAATCAAATCCGGATTTAGCTATGGCATAATCATGTATAAACAAATTCCGGCTTTCATCATAAGATACTCGTTCATAAGGGACATTATGAATAATGCTTTCATTGTATCCTACAAAATTTTAAAACCGCCTTGACCATGCTTAGCTCTTAATCATAAAAGAACCTTCACATAATCAGGACAGCATGTTATTCCATTCTGAAGTCAGAAAAAATAAACATACAATACTACTAATAAAAATAAGCAAATTTTTATTCATACCTTATATGAAAACCCGAACCCCAAAAGCGACGGAAAGAAGCAACCTTTACATGCGAGGATCGTCCCGAAGGGGACTGTACGTACTCAGGAAATTGCAGAACAAATCTTCCGATGAATCAAAATTGAATTCCTTGTGATGCAGGGCAAAGAGTGGATTGAGCGGGAGAAACAACGTAGGCATCCTCATCTTGACCTGTTCGGCGATGAACGCCGTAAGTGTGAGAAGGAGCGTATGGATGCGGAAAGGCTTTTCCATACTTTCCGTTTACAGCCAAAAAAACAGCCATCGGCAAAAAAGATGCCAAAACAAGGCATAAAAGTACCTCCAACATGGCGGATAAACATCCACGCATCCCCGTAAAGACCTCACACAGACCCGGGTCTGCACCTCTCCCGCACCCGGGTCTCCATGATGGGTACACCCGGGTCTCAAGCGGCTTTGCAAGCTGTTTTTGACAAAAGAAAAGCCTGTCTTGATGAAAAAAGAAGCCGTTTTAACAGGTTTCGTACCTGTTTCTGAACGGTCCCTGTTTTTATCGTCCAATTAATACACAGCACGTTATCGTTTTTTACCATGATGGTTATGACAGATGAATGATAGTTCAAAATGGCAACTATCATGACATAACATATTGGTTTAAACCAATATACGAACGAATATGATAGTATGATGGTTAGTTTTGCAAAACATTTATATGAAATGGCTGCTGCCGTTCTTATTGCTGAATTGTGATGTGGATGTCTGCAAGATTGATTAAACAGAAAAAGCACACTTGTCATATAAACAGAGTGCCGGAAAGGAGGTTTCACTCCATCCTTCCCGGCACTTTTTTAATATAATATATTCAGGTAAACTTCCTTTGGTCGCTTTCTGATCAAGCCAAAAGGAATCCGCCCCCACTATTACTTCACCAATTTCAATTCCTCAATCAGCCGCGGGCATTTCCCCCACTTGTCGATCATGTAGAGCACATAGCGTATGTCGACGCTGATCGTGCGCTGCAAATCCGGTTCGAAGGCGATGTCGCCGCTCATCGCTTCCCAGTTACCATCGAAGGCGAGGCCGATCAGGCGAGCGTTCTTGTCGAACACCGGGCTGCCGGAGTTACCGCCTGTGATGTCGTTGTTCGAGAGGAAGCAAAGCTGCAATTCGCCGTCCTTGTTGGCATACTGGCCGAAGTCCTTGCTACGGATCAAGTTGAGGATTTCGGGTTGCACCCAGAACTCGTCGCTTTCGGGGTTTTCCTTTTCGAAGATCCCCTTCTGGGTCGTATAGTAATCATACCAGGCAGCATCGTACGGACGGTAGCCGCCGATGGAACCGTAGCTCACACGCATCGTAAAGTTGGCGTCCGAAGCGAAAGCCTTCTCCGGGTGCATCTCTTTCAGGCCGGCAAAATAGAGGCGTTCGCCCTTAGCGATATCGTAATAAGAATCACCCGTGAGCTGTTGCAATTCGAAAAGGGAGATGAGGACGGACAGGCTCAACTCGGCAGCCGGGTCCTTCTTCAGCTTCGCATATTTCTTCGGGTCCTTCAGCATGGAGGCGATATTGTCGTAAGACAGGATGGATGTCTTCTTGAATACATCGGCGGCATACTTTTCATAATCGCCTTTATACTTTTTGTCCACCTTCTTGTAGATATCCGGAAGATTCTCTGCCGGAACCCGTTCCTTTACGATCTTCATCATAGCCGCCAGCACCTTCCGGTCAAGGCTTGCGTCATAATCCTTGAAGAAAGACTTGATATTGTCTTCGAGGAAGATATCGATTTCTTCAGGGGTAGAACCTTTCACATCCACGCTCTGGATCATGCGCGCCAGCTTCACGATCTCGGCGCCGCTCAGGAACGCTTCGCCCAGGTAGGTGGAGATCTTCTTATATTCACTGGAAGAAGTATATCCCTTTTCCAGAAGACTCAACACGTCGCCGTACACCTCTTTACGCTTTGCATCCTGTGCCACCCAGGCGGCAAAAGCGGCTTCCTCTTCGCGTTTACGGTCGATCACTTTCAGGTTGGCCAGCCCCTTGTTCATGCCGATCGAGTTTTTCCAGTAGTTGGAGCTGCCGGCATATTTGGAAGCATATTTGATGCGCACCTCGTCGCTCTTCAACATCGCGTCTTTCCAAATCGCCTGCTTGATGCCACGCACTTCGATGCGAGGCTTGTTGCTATCCTCGATACGCTGCTGCACACCCCATGAACAGAGGTAGCGGTCCGTGCTGCCGGGGAAACCGATCGTCATCGCATAATCCTTGTCCTGATAACCTTGCAATGACACTTCAGCCACGTATTTAGGCTGGTATGGCTTATTATCCTTGCTGTAGGCAGCCGGCTTGTTGTCGGCTCCGGCATATACGCGGAACACGGAGAAGTCGCCCGTATGGCGCGGCCACATCCAGTTGTCCGTATCGCCGCCGAATTTTCCGACCGAACTGGGCGGAGCGAATACCATGCGGACATCATTGAAGACATCATAGACGATCAGGAAATACTTGTTATTATTGTAGAAAGGCACGACATCGGCAGCCTGGAACTCCGTGTTTCCTACAGAATCGGCCATCGCCTGCCCGATCGAGTCGGCTGCGGCCAGACGCAGGTGCTCTTCCTTGATCGAAGCTATCTGTGAATTAATGCGATCGCTCACATCCACCGTCTCACGCAGGTAGCGGACCGTCAGGCCCGGAACCGGCAACTCTTCTTCCTTACTCTGGGAAACAAAACCGTCTTTCAGGTAGTCGTGTTCCACACTGCTTAACTGCTGGATCGAACCGAAACCACAATGGTGGTTGGTGAAAATCAGTCCTTCATTAGAGACGGTGATACCGCTACATCCTCCTCCGAAGATCACCACGGCATTGGCTACACACGGGTCAGTTTCACTGTACAATTGTTCGTAAGACGGAGTAAATCCCAACTCCTTCATCCTCTCCAGGTTTTGTTTATTCAACTCTTTCAGTACCCACATGCCCTCATCGGCAAACACTTGGCCTGAAGCAACGAGAAGCAGTAACACTGCCCACAACTTCTTCATACGATTCATTCTTTGTTCGTTATTCAATAATTAATTTGATTTTCTTTTGTTCTACACGCGCGGCAAGCCATTTCTTGATCTTTTCCTGTTCCGCCTCACGTACTTTTTCTTTGCTTTTCAGGTAGACTAACAGGACGGTATCGGGTTTAATGCTATCCATATCCATCAGATAGGTATGCGCACAAGAGACTTCCTTGATATAAGGGAAAAGGACTTTCATTTCCGGCATCAGCTCGGACGTAAGATGATTGTAACTGTGATATTTGTTCAGGTCGCGTTTCAGCGAATCGATCTGGAGGGACTGCGCCCGAAGAACCTCTTCGCTATTCTTATACAAGTCCTGCATCAGCAGGCTTTTCAACTCGTTAATGTCGGTGGCTTCCTGCCCGAAACCCTGCTGCACGACAAGGCCCACGTTTTTCAAGCCGTATTTCGGCATCTTGGCACGGGCGTTCGCAATCATCGTCTCCGGCACGGTCTCGCCGATCAGGACTACTTTCACCTCTTTCTTGTCGCTGGTATCGGTCACCGTCTTGCTCAATATCTGCGTGTTCGGGAAACTCAACTCATCCGCGACAAACGTCCGCACCCGGTCATTGAAGTAACTGGCCCGGATCAGGTTGTAGCTCAGGAAAAGGCTCGGCACGATGGTAAAGAAAACGATCACCCCGACATATCTCGTCACGATCTTCTCGCGCTGTTTGTTTAAAAAGACCTTCTTCGGGTATTTCAGCAGGCGGACCACCACGTAGGTAGCCAGACTGATAAACACCGTATTGATAAAATAGAGATAGAAAGCACCGAAGAAATAATACAGGTTACCGCTCGCCAATCCGAATCCGGCCGTACAAAGCGGCGGCATCAAAGCCGTAGCGATCGCCACGCCGGGAATCACATTCCCCTTGCTCTTGGTCGAGCTCGCCACGATCCCCGCCAGGCCGCCAAAGAAGGCAATCAAGACGTCATAAACGGTAGGCTGCGTACGGGCCAGCAACTCGCTCTGCGCCTCGCTGATCGGGGAAATCAGGAAAAAGAGCGTCGAAGTGATGACGCTGAATACCGTCGCCGTGGCAAAATTACGGAAGGAACGCTTGATCAGGTCGAAATCGGAGATTCCCAGTCCCAGGCCGAACCCCATGATAGGCCCCATCAGCGGGGAGATCAACATCGCACCGATAATCACCGCCGTCGAGTTCGTATTCAAACCCAGCGAGGCGACAAAGGTCGCAAAGATCAGAACCCAAAGGTTCGTCCCTTTAAACTCTATGCCTTTCCGGATAGACTCGATCGTTTCGAGTTCATCCTCTTTTTCCTGACGGACATCGAAATTACGGACAAAGAAGTCCCTAATCTGCTTGTGCAACAATCCTTTTTCCATCCTATTAAAATCAACGTTTGTATACGAACATCCCGTAAAACGGCCTTTATAATGGCTAACACTCTCTCACAACCGTTTTAACACATCGCCTAAACCGCACAAAGATAGAAATAGTATCTCGAAATAAAAAATAAGAGCTGTGAACATAAAATAAGCGAAGTATATATCCTGATAATTATTGATTTTCACGTAACTTTGCAAACGCACAACACAGAAACGACAACGAACACTCTCAATAAATCCCGGTAAACAAGATGAAATACTACATTCTCTTGATATACTTACTCGCTTTTTCCCTCGCTACGGAGGGAAATACAGCAGTAAAAGATTCACTGTCGGAAGCCTTGCCGTCAGCCTCTTCTCCTCTGCAAAAACTGGAAATCATGACTAATCTGATGGATCTTTCCCGACAGGAAGAACAGGTGGAATATGCCAAACAGCTCTATTGGCTCGCACTTGAAGAAGACGAAGACTATTATAAGGAAGCGGCCCTGACCGAAATCTTGCGCTTTTACGTGAATACCGATGCCAAAGACAGCGCAAAGGTGTATCTCGCCGAAGCCGAAAGGGAGCTGAAAGGGAAAGCACGCGATTTCCTCGTCACGTATATGAAAACGATCATGGATGTCCGTGTTGTCTATTACACCAAAGGCGAAGACCGGATGAAACTGATTGAAAAATACAAACTCCGCCTCGAAACGGAAAAAGACATGCCGGTTCTTGACAAAATATCGAACTATTATCTCCTCGGTATGGCGAACAGCAACCGGGTCGATCCGAAAAACCAGGATGCTATCTATAAAGAGGTATGTTATTACATGAACAACCTGATCGAACTGTCGGACAACATCCCGCTCCGCTATTCGTATCTGTTCCGCCTGAATACGCTCAACATACTAAGCCTTATGGAAGCGACTCCCGAAAATCGGGTGAAAGCCTCCCTCCGCTACTTGAACATGCAAAAGGAATATGCTGACACAAAAGAGATGAAGAAGCGCCCGTACACAAGCAAACGGCATCTGCTGAACGCCTACTCTACTTTGGCTACCGCAGCAGAAACAGTCGGGAAAGATATGGCAACCTACTATTTCAACTACTTCATCGACTTGAACAGGAAATATCCTGAAGATGCTGCATTCTCCGCTGAATATGACCGTTATTTCACTTCGCTCAACTATTATAAGTCAATACGGGATTTCCAGAAAGCCGCAGATTACAACGATTCGGTCATCTATTATTTCCGCCACGGCGATTTCCAGTTCAACCTGACCGAAAACATCGTCCTGACACTAAAAGACAAAATCGACTGTCTCGACAGTCTGCACAGATACAAAGATGCCTATGAAGCCTACAAGGAATATTCCGTACTCCTGGATTCCGCACGCACACGAAGCATGGAAAACAAAGTCGAAGACCTGGAGATCAAAAAGCATGTGGACGAGCTGGTGGTCGAGAAAAAGGCACTGGAAATAGACCTGCAAAAGAGCCGGAGCCAGTTATATCTATTCCTCGCGTTGCTCATTCTTTCGATCTGCTTCGGAATCTTCATATTCTTCCGCCTAGGAAAGATCAAATCGCTATACAAGGAATTGCAGGAATCGAACCGGCTGGTCATTATCGCCAGTGAAAAGGCACAGGAAAGCGAACGGATGAAGAACGCCTTTATCAAGAATATGTGCCACGAAGTGCGCACGCCGCTAAATGCGATCAATGGCTTTGCCGAACTGATCACCAGCGACGGTATAAGCCCGGAAGAGAAAAAAGAATTCAGCAAGATCATCTATACGAACTGCTACAACATCACCTCCATGATGAACGATGTGCTGGTAATCGCCCAACTGGACAGCAGCAACGAGGTCCTCCCACTGGAACCGGTCCACATCAGTCTGCTCTGTCACCACGAGATGAACAAATTGAAAAAGTTACAGCAGAAGCCGGATATCCATTACCAGGTCGAAGGTGACAAAAGCAACGACCTGATCTATTCGGACCCGAATCATTTCGGCATTATCATCTCCCATCTGCTGAACAACGCGAACAAGTTCACGAATCAGGGAAGCATCACGCTCTCCTACCAGCCCGAGGAAGAAGGAAGGATAATGTGTATCTGCATTACCGACACAGGATGCGGAATTCCGGCAGACAAGAGCGAATGGATTTTCGAACGTTTCACCAAGAACGACGACTTTATCCCCGGTTCGGGCCTCGGCCTCTACCTCTGCCGCCTCATCACCCAACGCCTCAACGGTTCCCTCAAACTGGATACCTGTTACACCGGGGGAGCCCGGTTCATTTTACGGCTTCCGATTAATCCCTACAAATAGCCAACAGGTTTTCTTTTGGCAGACGTGCCCCATAAATCATCATTTAATTAGTTCAGTTTTTCTTAGATGCAAACCTTTTCCCGATATAAGGCAATTCGCTTAACGGAAGATCGCGTCTAATGATGATTGCCAGGAAAATCAGGAGTAGAACCGTGCGATAGCCCAAGCGAAGGATTTCCGAATCGATCCGGGGCAACATCCCAGCTGCATAGAATAAAACCGCTAATATGCCGTAAATAACGGCTGATCTTATATCGTATTGAATCGGGAACTTCTTCTGCCCGATCGCATAAGAAAGAATCATCATCAACAGGTTGCTGGCAAACGAAGCCCAGGCACACGCCATATAACCGTAAACCGGCGCCAGCAACACGATCATCAACACGGTCACCACGCAGCCGATCGTCGAGAAGTAGGCTCCCCATTGCGTCTGGTCGATCAACTTATACCAGAACGACAGGTTAAAATAGATCCCGAAGAACAGTTCGCCCAGCATCACGATCGGCACGACACGCAATCCCGGATAATACTTGGCGTCCACAAAATATTTCAGAATATCCAGATAATACATCACGCCCAAGAAGATAATCAACGAAAAGATAATGAAATACTTCATTGCCTCCGAATATGCTTTCGTATTATCGTCATCCTTATTCTTGGCAAAAATAAAAGGTTCGTAGGCATACCGGAATGCCTGGATAAACATCACCATCACCACCGCCACCTTGAAGCAGGCTCCATAAATCCCCAACTGGGTAGCTGCATAATCCTTATCTTCGAACAGGAAAGGGAACAGAATCTTATCCGCCGTCTGATTGAAAATCCCGGCAATCCCTAAGACCAAGATCGGGAACGAGTATCTCAACATCTGTTTCAACAACACGAAACTGGCTTTCTCGCGCAACCCGGGTATCATATCCGGCACCAAAAGCAAGAATGTCACCACCGAAGTAACCACATTGCTGACAAAGATATACTCCACCTGATAGCCGGGCACATAAAACCAGCCTATCAACCTCGGCGCACATTCATACAGCCACGGGCAAGCGATCAGGAAGAATATTACCAATACGATATTCAGGAATATATTCAGCAGCTTGATCGCCGCAAAGCGAACCGCCTTCCCCTGATACCGGAGGAAAGCAAACGGAATACAACAGAAGGCATCCACCGCCACAATCCCCGCCATCATCCCGATATATTCAGGATGTGCACCATATCCCAGAAAGTTACTGACCGGCGTCAGCGCACTGAACACAAACACCATAAACAGGACGGAAGTGAATGCCAGACTGAACAACGTCGTCGCATATACCCGCATCGGGAGCTTGATCTCTTTCTTGTTCATAAACCGGAAAAAGCCGGTCTCCATCCCATACGTCAATATCACCATCAACAAGGCTGTCCAGGCATACAGATTCGTCACAATCCCGAAATCGCTCTCGGTAGCCAATACACGCGTGTACATCGGAACCAGCATCCAGTTCAGGAATTTCCCGACAATGCTGCTGACACCATAAATTGCGGTCTCTCCTGCGAGACGCTTCATTCCTCCTGCCATAACTTAAAAACAATTGACAATTGATAATTGACAATTAAAATAACGAACTTTGTATTCCATCGGGGCGAAGCCGTCCCAAATGGGTATAAGCCAACTCCGTCACCTCGCGGCCGCGGGGCGTACGTTTGATAAAGCCTTCTTTGATAAGGAAAGGCTCGTAAACCTCTTCCAGCGTTCCGGGATCTTCTCCCAGGGCAGTCGCGATAGTCGTCAATCCTACCGGTCCGCCGTTAAACTTGTCGATGATAGTCGTCAGCAACTTATTGTCGATCTGATCCAGGCCGTAACGGTCGATGTTCAATGCCTCCAGAGCATAGCAGGAAATCGCCTTATCGATCTCTCCGGATCCTTTCACCTGTGCAAAATCACGCACACGACGCAGCAACGCGTTCGCTATACGGGGTGTACCACGACTACGGGAAGCTATCTCGCGTGCAGCACTCAACTCGCATTTCACATTCAGGATATCGGCACTACGCAACACGATCTTCGTCAGCGTCTCCATCTCGTAATATTCGAGGTGCATATTGATCCCGAAACGCGCCCTGAGCGGACTTGTCAGCAAACCGCTGCGAGTCGTCGCCCCCACCAGCGTAAACGGAGCCAGGTCGATCTGGATGGAACGGGCGCTCGGCCCTTTATCGATCATGATATCGATCCGGTAATCTTCCATCGCCGAATACAGATATTCCTCCACAATCGGACTCAACCGGTGGATCTCGTCGATAAAAAGGACATCGTTCTTCTCCAGCGAAGTCAGCACTCCCGCAAGATCGCCCGGTTTATCCAACACCGGCCCGGAAGTCACCTTGAAGCCGACTCCCAATTCATTCGCTATAATGTTGGATAATGTAGTCTTTCCCAATCCGGGAGGTCCATGCAACAGCACATGGTCGAGCGCCTCCTTACGCATCCGGGCCGCCATCACGAAAATCTTCAGATTCTCGACCACTTTGGCCTGTCCGCTGAAGTCATGAAACGAAAGCGGACGAAGCGCATTCTCATACTCCCGTTCGCTCTCCGGAACCCGTGCATCCCTTATATCAAATTCATCTTCCATACTCTTATTACTTTGACTGGCAAAGATAATAAGAATTACCGGGTTCTGAACTTGTGTCACCGGAATATCGGGACAAAGATAGAAACTTGCAGATCACGTGTCCGTCCCGATTTCATATAAGGGACTCCTTTCATTACATTGCAAGTACCCTGTTTGTATGTCAGGGCCAGATCGAAGTATTTGAAAGCATAGGCGGCTTTGACGACGACCGGCACGTCAAAGGCAGATTTGATTGTCTTCCCAATCATAATATTATCCTTAAAATGGAGAGTAGGCTCAACTCCTACTCCTACCTTCAGCCTCCCGATCAGATTATAATTCAAAACTCCGTTCAAAGCCATGTAATTCCTTGCAAACTTACTTTTGTAACCTTTAACGGGAGTCGCTTTATTGCCAACCGAGGCAATTTCTCCCCGCTTCTGCCCATATAATAAGGCTGCATCCACCGATAAACGGTGTTTCAATTCGAACTGCAACTGATATCCCACATGAAAAGAAGGCTTCATATCCGGTATATTAAACCCGACTTTGCCTTTAGACATCGCCTCATCCTTATACCAATCCATCGAAACACCACCTATTACCCCACTTTTCACTTTCCCATTTTGTGCGGAAACAGATAAACACACTAAACTCAACAATAAAAACATCACACTCTTTTTCATATCAACTCTCTTTTATTGGTTTGACTTTGTTGACATGACCGGGAAAATGAGAAAAACCCCTATCAAATATTACTAAAAATATTTCCTTTCAAACCCTGTCTTTGAAATCTAAAAAAATCATTTCATAGCATATCGTAAAGCAAACGATTGTGCAAGGCCAAGCTTTTAATGCGTATGGTCCGATAATATGATGCCGAATGCCGGGAGGAACTAATTCGGTAGAACATAAAGCAACAAAAATCAAGGTCGTAAAAAAGAGATAACGATTATATCTTTTATGGACAGAAGGGCTGCAAATATACCAAATAGCGACACCAATCATCAACGTGATATAACCACTTGCTTCACTTCCTGTACTAAACAACACGACATACAACAATACATTAGCTAATAGCATGAGCCGAAAACGGAGATATTTATATTGCTGAATTCTGAAATAAGGGATAAAGAATAGGATCAGTCCCGGTATAATCAGCCACAAATCACTATATAAAGAACAGCCTGTGAGCTTACGTACGATTCCTAATAAAGAAATATTTTGAGATATGGCGAACATATTGAGGCCATTTTTGATTTCCAACCGTTCCAACCACGCAATATATTGCGAAGAAATATAATCTGTCCCCGGAGGAAAATACAAGACGCAATTTGTGTTTTGAAAAAAAGAAAAAAGCTAATCCTACAATCGGATATATTTTTATTAATGTTCCCAATAAAATCAAGCAAGAAGCCCAAAATTCTTTTTCTTTCTCAATTAAAACAAAAGAGAGAATAATAAATGCTGCCACAGAGATATTAAATTGTTGTACCCCCTGCGCCGTCATTAACTCACACAAAGAATACCAATAAACTATAATCCTCTGACTCTCATTGAAAGGTAACTGACGAATAGCATAAAAAAGAAAATATGTATTCATTAAAATCCAAAAAATCATCCCCAACCATTCAGGCAAGATAGAAAATGGAGCAATCACAAGCGCAAAGATCGGACCATAATGGTTTACATCATAATATTCGGTAGGATACTCCACATATAAAGGTAATCCGTTAATTACGTGAGGAAAAACATTTTCAAATATTTTATAGTTATTATATTTACCTATCAGCAATTTGACTATTGCATAAATTAGTCCAGAGGACATCCATATCCAAAAGACCGTTCTTTCTCTATGAAAAACAGTCTTTTGAAATATATGTGATAAAAAGTTGATCTCTTTTACAGCTTTCATGTCAAAACCAATATCGCTTAAGCGAAAAACTCCAACAGCAAGTCTTTGTTGTTGTCTTCAACCTATGCTTGAATAGGTCGTTTAGGGATAATAGACTTAGGAGCAGTATCCCACTTCCCTTTCAGATATATTCGTTTCTTGGCAAAGCAAGGAAACGAAAATGTCGCTATTAACAGTAAACATCCAATTTTTCTAAATGTCTTCATATTATGTTTAATATTTTCAAATGTAAACATAGAGGGAATTATTGGATGCAACAAATCGGTATATGGACAACCTTCTTTTTATATGGACAAAATTATTTCTCAGCTGCTATAAAACTGATAATAAAATACATAAACTTACTTCATATAGCTTACGCAAACGATCTAAATCCTTCCAAAATCCTTTTTTAATGCTCTTTACCTGTATATTCCACACTTCCGAAGACAAAACTGTCCCTATTTTTATACCCATATCTACTCTATTACCATCCTTTTTGTAGGATACACCCATTTATATCGCTTCCTTTTTGATTCGGACACAGCTTCCGCCGAGTACGACTTCGGAACTTATTGGCCGAATCGGAACTGACTCCCAAAAGAACAGCCTCCTCGTTTAAGTGCAAATCCAAGAAACTGAGATAACAGATCTTGGTTTCTGTTTTTGTCAGACCCAACGTATTTTCTTTCATAAAAACGCTGACATTCGGAAAAAGGGAATCAATCAGACGAATCAGGCTTCTCCATTCCTCTTCGTTTAGTTTTTGTTCGATATCAGGTTTTACTTTCCGACAGCGCTCTTTCATTGTTTCAAATAAAGAGGATTGCTTCAATTTTTCCACCCTTAATACGGTGATTTCTTTCTTATATTCACTTGTATCCTCATGCGCAGCAGCTTTCCTTTCCATCTCTGCCGTTAACTCCCGAAGGCGACCTTCCTGTTCCGTTTCTTGCTTCTCATGCCGATTTTTTTCCTCTTCTAAAAACTGTTGCTGCCGATTTATTTCAAGCCGTCTTTTCCTATCCCTCAACTGATAACCCACAATCAACAAAAGGCAAATGATAACAGCCAAAGCAAACAAAAACTGTTTCTCTGCAACAAGTTTTTTATTGTCTTGAACGACAGTGACCACATCATGCCGTTTCTCTGCATCAATAATATCTACCTGTTTTTGTTGATCATATAAAGAATCTTTCTTTGCCTGATATTGTTCCAAAAGAGAAAGCGCTTTTTCTGTATCACCAGCTTCTTTTTCGATAAGGTAACCTAAATAGAAGCAATCGATCGATGTATAAGGGTTCAATGACGGACCTGTGGCTAATGCTAAATAATAGCGGGCTGAATCAAGGAGGCTTTCATTATAATAGAGATCACTCAAAGCCAGATAAGAGGGAACTTGATCCATCGTATCAGAACTTAAACTTCTACTATAATAGGTTCTCGCTTTTTCCACATCGCCCATTAAGTCATAAATATTTCCCAAACCATTAGAAATCGAACTAATCCCCCTTAAATCTTGAAACCTTGTAATAACAGAATCCGCTATTAACATATAGTGAAGCGCCAACGACAAAGAATCGTCAAATGCCCATGTTTTAGCCACATCTCGCAGGGCAAAGGCATAACTCCGCTCGTTACCGGCCTGCTTAAAAAATTCTGCCGCTTCTTCAAACTTCCTCCGCTCTTCGCTTCTTTGGCCCGTATAAGTGTACAAGTCTGCCATATAGCTACAGATATACCCTGCTACATCATATAAATACTTCTCTTTTGCCAACGACAACGCATCAGAATAAGCCTTCATTGCCGGGATAAAAAGCTTATCTTTCACATACGAACGTCCTAAATAAAGTCCCATCCAAGCCCGCTGTTCCGCGGTCCCATGATTTTTACACCAAGCCAACGCCCGGTCGAGTTGTTCGGTATATAGCATATCTTTGAAGAGTTTATCCGCCGCCCGGCAATACAGCATGCACCAACGTGCAAACTGCCGTTCATTCAACCTATCGGGAGTTTTTACCTCATTCAATAAGATATAAGCGCTATCCGGATTTGCTTCTAAAAGTATTTCTGCCCGGTCCATCGTTTCCGATGCGATCCGGTCTCCTACACACGAAAAGAAGAGACTGACGGGCAACAAGATAAGCAAGAATATTTTTTTCATACGGATATATTGTTAGACCGGTTGTTTTCAGGAGGGAAAGGTACGCATTTTTATAATCAGGACAACCCTTTTAACTACTCGATTTATCATAAAAACAGGTTCGTTGCTGTCAATTTGATTTGTTTTTAAGATTTCTGACGATATTAACATTCCTGTTTTCAGGCTTCTTAGCTTAAAGAGCAACCGTTTTTGAAACTCTTTTTCCAAATCATCCGAATGATTTTCCCGAACAATGCGAAACATCACCCATAAGCCCATCACACTCTTTCCAGGGCCGGGTGAAGAGAACCTGAAGAAATATCTGAAAGGTCTGAATGTACATCCGTTCGTCATATGCAAGTTGATGCGTGGTCATACAGGCAGGGACTATATGTCACCACAGCAAAAAGCATCCTCAAGCATGTAGATGAACTGGCCTTTGAGATCAGAAATATTCAACAGGGCAAGCATTACCTTGCTATGCAATAAACTTATTAGCTTTAACACATGGCCTACCCCGAAAGTGACGAAAAACTAATGTTTTTGCAAAAACAACCATCATACTATCATATCCGTTTGTATATTGTTTTAAACCAATATGTTATGGCATGATAGTTGCCATTTTGAACTATCATTCATCTATCATAACCATGTAATCGTCTCCGCGATGCTACCTTTGCCATTTATGGGGGAGTAAATTTCTTATA
>OLIV01000178.1_pt1 | contig 45115 bp, 38 predicted proteins | sample 1601411 | NCBI WGS metagenome assembly OLIV01 (sample SAMN03922450, study PRJEB24848) | human gut metagenome | isolation source: stool sample | host: Homo sapiens | place: Germany | collected 2009-11 | reverse complement strand
GCATCGCTGAAACCATACGGACCACCGACAACAAAAACCAAGCGCTTCGGGACTGTATGCGTCTTTCTTTCTATATAGGTGGAAAACTGCACCGATGTAAATTCTTTTCCTTTTTCATCCAACAAAACCAAATAGTCACCCGGCTGTAATGCTTTCAGAATCAAATCTCCTTCCCTCTCTTTTTGTTGGGATTCGGAAAGATTTTTGACGTTCTTAATATCAGGAATCACTTCCATTTCAAAAGGGATATAATGGACTAGGCGGTTCTTATACTCATTGATCGCTTCCACAAAATAGCCGGCATCCGTCTTGCCGATCACAATCAGCGCAATTTTCATTCGTTTACATTTTAGAGATTGAGGGTGCTAAATTACAGGAAAAAATACATACCTTTGTACGATAATACTCACAAAAAGAGGAGAAAGCTTATGAAACGATTATTTTTAACGTTGGCATTGGTTCTCTCGGTTCTGAGTGTAATGGCTGCCGACATAGTTCCTATATCGAACGCTTTTAAAAGAGGCAACGTCTCGTCGCTCAGTGGATCAATGGACAAGGAAGTCGACATGGCCCTACCGGGTTCATCCAAAAAGTGCAACGCAAACGACGCTGTTTCAATGCTGAATGCCTTCTTCGGAGGGAACAAGCCGACAGGATTCACAGTCGTTCACCATGCTGATAAAAAAGAGACTGGTTTCTTTGTCGGTAAACTACCTACTTCATCCGGTGAATATCGCGTAAACGTGACATACCGTGCAGAAGGAAACAAAGCGATTATACAGTCTATCAGAATTGAATAACAAGATCTTATGATTTATACCTTGTCGCATATAAATCATAAATCATAAATCATAAATCAACAGTAACATGAACGTACAAGAGACAAAAGAACAACTGATTGCGGAACTGATCCGCCTGGCATTCGCAGAAGATATAGGAGATGGCGACCATACGACTTTATGTTGCATTCCGGCTACGGAAATGGGGAAGAGCCAGCTGATCGTGAAAGAAGACGGCGTATTGGCCGGTGTCGAAATGGCTGAACGTATTTTCCACACATTCGATCCGGAGCTGAAAATGACGACATTCATCCATGACGGAGCCGAAGTGAAGAAAGGCGATATCGCTTTCGTTGTCGAAGGGAAGGTACAGTCTTTGTTGCAAACGGAACGCTTGATGCTCAACGTCATGCAACGCATGAGCGGTATTGCCACCACGACACGCAAATATGTCAAGGCTCTGGAAGGAACGAAAACACGCGTGTTAGATACGCGTAAGACGACTCCGGGTCTGCGTATGGTCGAGAAAGAAGCGGTTAAAATCGGTGGCGGTGTCAACCATCGTATCGGGTTGTTCGATATGATTTTGCTGAAGGACAACCATGTGGACTTTGCCGGCGGTATCGAAGCGGCCATCACACGCTGCCATCAGTATCTGAAAGAGAAAAACAAGGATTTGAAGATTGAAATCGAGGTTCGTAACTTCGACGAGTTACAGGAAGCAATGCGTGTCGGCGGTATCGACCGTATCATGCTGGACAACTTCAATATCGAGAATACGAAGAAAGCCGTCGAAATGGTTGCCGGACGTTACGAGCTGGAATCTTCAGGTGGCATCACATTCGCCACGCTTCGCGATTATGCCGAATGCGGTGTGGATTATATCTCAGTCGGAGCCCTGACACACTCTGTCAAGGGGCTGGATATGAGCTTTAAGGCTTGCTAAAGACATTAAGGCGGGCGGATCTCGTCTCTACGAAATACGCGTCACGACGCCCCCCTCTAACAGGTATTGCTGATTGCTTTCCGGGCATGTGGCGATACCTTTTTCATTAAAGGAGAGGCGATGCCCGTATTCGCTCACCCAACCGATCTGACGGGAAGGATTGCCGACAACCAAAGCGTATGGCGGAATATCTTTAGTGACCACGGCCCCTGCGCCGATCATAGCATATTCGCCGATCGTATGGCCGCAAACGATCGTTGCATTCGCACCAATAGAAGCTCCTTTGCCGACATGTGTTTTCAAATATTGGTCTTTACGGGAAACGGCACTGCGGGGATTGACCACATTTGTAAAAACGCAGCTGGGTCCTAAAAAAACATCATCCCCACAAGTCACGCCGGTATAGACGGAGACATTGTTTTGTACCTTCACATTATTCCCTAAAACCACCAGAGGAGAGATCACGACATTCTGCCCGATATTACAATTCCGACCGATTGTGCACCCCGGCATAATATGGGAAAAATGCCAGATGTGTGTGCCGTCTCCAATTGTGCATCCGGGATCGATAACGGCTGTTTCATGTGCCTTATAAGTTTCCATTTACTTATATATTAAGAAGATTGTCGGTTTCTTGCTCAAATCAGGAACCTTTCCGGCCCATTCTTTAACAGGACGCGTATGGATATATTCATCTTCGCAAGTGATATTCGAAGCAATACACAATTTGGTCGAAGGACGGCACGTGCGGATCAACTCCTCCGCCAATTTATTATTGCGGTAAGGCGTTTCGATGAACAACTGCGTCTGGTTCTCCGAATAAATGCGCCCTTCCAGCTTCTTGATCGCATTCGTACGCTGTGAAGCATCGATCGGCAGATAGCCATGAAAAGCAAAGCTCTGCCCGTTAAAACCGGAACCCATCACCGACATCAGGATCGAAGAAGGGCCGACCAGCGGAACCACCTTGTAACCTTTACGCTGTGCAATAGCCACCACATCTGCCCCCGGATCGGCAACCGCCGGGCAGCCGGCCTCCGAGATCACACCGACCGACTCGCCTTCCGCCAAAGGAGCCAGATAAGCGGCAACGGCTTCGGCCGACGTATGCTTGTTCAATTCATAAAAGACAAGATCGTCAATCACGATCGAAGGCTCTGTCTTTTTCAGGAAACGGCGTGCCGTACGTACATTTTCGACAATGAAATGACGGATGGAAAGGATAACCTCCCGGTTGTATTCGGGAAGGACCCGGCGATGTTCGACGTCGCCAAGCGTGACAGGGATGAGATAGAGAGCGGACATGAATTTATGATTTATGATTTATGATTTATGATTTATGATTTATGACCATGATAAAAAAGGCGACATGGCCATAAATCATAAATCATAAATCTTAAATCTTACGCAAAAGTAGTATTTTTGCCGAAAACAAGCGAAAAGAGATGGCACTTCCGATAGATTTTATCACACGTACCCGCGCATTGCTGGGAAATGAGTTCGACAGTTTCGAAGCGGCGTTGCAGGCCGATGTCCCTGTCAGTATCCGTATCAACGAGAAGAAAGGCACTCCTGCTCCGTCGACGACCGGTGCGCCGTGCGAACGGGTGGCCTGGTGCGAGACAGGCTATTACCTGCCCGAAAGGCTTTCGTTCACCTTCGACCCGCTCTTCCATGCCGGCGCCTACTACGTACAGGAAGCGTCGTCCATGTTTCTCGAACAGGCGATCCGCAGTCATGTGAAAACGCCTGTCCGATGTCTCGACCTATGTGCAGCTCCGGGTGGTAAATCAACTCATCTGGCGGCGTGCCTGCCGGAAGGGAGTCTGCTGGTCAGCAATGAAGTGATCCGTAGCCGGAGTCATATACTTGCGGAAAATATCGCCAAGTGGGGAAATCCGAATTGCATCGTGACAAACAATGATCCGAAAGAGATCGGCTGCCTTACGCATTTCTTTGATGTGATCGTCGCCGACGTACCCTGTTCCGGCGAAGGCATGTTCCGCAAAGATACCGACAGCACAGGCGAATGGAGTGTCGCGAACGTCGCGCTCTGTGCCGGACGCGGACGCCGCATCATCCACGATGTCTGGAACGCACTGAAGCCCGGTGGTCTGTTGATCTACAGTACCTGCACCTACAACATGGAGGAGGATGAAGAGAATATCCATTATATAACGGAAGAACTGGGAGCCGAAGCACTGCCCATCCCCGTGAAGGACGAATGGCAAATCACCGGCCCGCTCAAATACGACCATCCGGTCTACCGTTTTTTCCCGCACAAGACCAAGGGCGAAGGTTTCTTCCTCGCCGCCCTGCGCAAAGCGGACGGCGAGACGGAGGAGATCCGGTTCAAAAACAAGAATAAAAAAGAAAAGGGAAAAACAGTTCCTGCCGTCCCGGAAGCAGCCAGAGCCTATCTGTTGGACACCACCTCCTTCACACCCGAATGGAGCGGAAGTACCCTCTGGATGCTCCCCGAACCCGTCCGAGACGTGTATCCCCTGCTCCGCGAGCACCTGCGCATTCTTTCGGCCGGCATCTGTATCGGCGAGACGAAAGGAAAAGATTTCATCCCTGCCGAAGAACTGGCACTCAGCACGGCTCTGTGCCCAGATGCTTTCCCCGTGGCTGATTTAGATTGGGACGATGCGATCCGGTATCTGAAAAAAGAAGCTCTCCTCCTACCTGCCGGCACAGAGAAAGGCTACGTATTGGTCCGTTACAAAAAGTTTCCGCTCGGTTTCACCAAACATCTCGGCAACCGTGCCAACAACCTCTACCCGCAGGAATGGCGCATCCGCACAGGGTATGTGCCGGAGAAGGTGAAGACATTCGAAATGAAGGTTTAGGGACGTGACGGCCGCTTGTGATAGACACTATTCGCTTTTCACCACCTCCGCCGGATTACTGTTGGCCGCCCTCAACACTTGCCCCAGCACGGTAAGGAGTACCACCGCGACCACTCCCGTTATCACGCCGGCCAACAACCACCAGGGGATGTCCGTACGGTAGGCATACCCTTGCAGCCAACGGCTCATGGCGATGTAAGCCAACGGGAACGCGACCGCGCCGGCAAGCATCACCTGCACCGTATATTCGCGGAAGAACATGCGGATGATATCGCCCACCCTGGCCCCCACCACCTTACGGACAGCGACCTCCTTGCGCCGGCGCTGCGTGGAGGCTGAGGCTACGGCATAAATGCCGAACAACGAGATCAGCAGGCAAACGACCGCCAGAACGGAAAACATCTTCAGACCGGCTTGCTCCGAATAATTCAGACGGTCATACATCTCGCTTAACCGTACCGGATGAACATCTACAAAAGAGGCATCTATCGCGGGCAACACTGCGTTTATCCGCCGGATCGCCTCCTGCTCCTGCCCCGGCACAGCACGGACATACAGACTGTTTGTCGGATAAACCGATGGGAAGAAGATCGTTGGAAGAATGCGGCTACGAAGCGAAAAGAGATGGAAATCCTTCACAACACCGACCACCCGGTATTCTTCCGGCTCATTCAATGTCATGCGGATAACGGTGCCCACCGGCTCCTCAAGCCCCATCGCACGGACAGCTTCCTCGTTGAGCACGACATTACGCTCTCCACCTTCACCCAACCACTCCCCTTGAAGCATGTTGACCTTAAAGGTTTCGGCAAACCGGCTGTCGGTCGGCACGACACAGAATGCCGATTTTTCGGATTGCGTCTTCCCCGGCCACTCGATATCCGTTTTTATGTCGGAAGGAGTCGCACTGTGCTTCGGCGTAAAATAGGTATCCGTCACATTCCCGACTTGCGGGATCGAAGCCAGCTCCTTCAATAAGGCCACCCGCACATCCTCATTAATAAAAAGCTGTATGCCGGACAAATAGACAATCCCATTGCGATCGAAGCCCAGATCCTTGTGATTGACGAAACGCATTTGCAACATCACCACCCACGCAGCGACAATAAACAGGATACTGACAGCCAATTGCAAGGTAACGGCTACGCGCTGCAAGCCCAATTGCCCGGTCGTCTTCCTTTCCGCCCGCGGCCGGACAGCCAACCGGCTTAACCGCCAAAAAAGGACAGAACCGACAAGGAGCACCAATAGCATCACTCCTACTCCGCAGAGGGCAAAAAGCCCTAATACCCGCGGCATCTCCATCGAAATCCCCAGCAATCCGGAAAAGACCGGATTGACAGCCACCACCAAATAGCAGGCCGGAAGCAACGCCAAAAAGATAGCACAAGTCAATTCAAACAACATTTGCCCGATAAGCTGTCCGCCCGACGCTCCATTCACAGCCCTCAGACGCAACTCGCGCATGCGTTGACGAAAAAGATCAAGATGCAGATTCAGGAAGTTAAACAAGGCGCTGAAAAGCAACAATATTCCGGCGACAACGAACAGACGTATGAAATTCAGTGTAAACGGAGCCTCATCCTTCAGCCGGTAGCGTACGTCTCCTATCGGCAACATCCGTATTTCGACATTCTCGTTCGCCAGTGACCGCGAAGGATAATCACGCAATTGACCGGCAAGGCGACCGACATCCGTATAAGGAGGCAACTTCGCATACATCTGTAAAGAGGCAAAATTCCATATCGCCTTCCCGGATTCATCCACAAAGGTCTTATGCATCTTTATCTGTTCATGCGAAAGAATAGCCTCAAACGACAAATTAGTGTTGCCTGGAGGATCTTTAATGACTGCCGTAACGGTATAAGGCGGATCATATTGAGTCAGGCCTGTACTTTTTACAGACTGTCCGACAGCCTTTTCCACGTCCCCGAACAAACGTACGGCAACCGTCTCCGTCAGGATCATATTATTGGCGACCTGCAACGGATGCCAGGCGTCGCCACTCACGATCGTCTGCGGAAAAACATCTAAAAAAGCGCTGTCCGTAAAAAGCGTAAGCAATCGAACGTAGGGCGTCCCTTCGGTCTTGCAGTCATTTTGATCGATAAAAAAGACGGTAGAGGTCTGCATGGCAGGAAACCGGTCATGCAGTTTCCGGTCCAGAATGCCCGACACCATATCGTTTGTCTTGCCTGCCTGTTTGTCAAACGAGTAAACACGATAAATGCGATCAGCATCAGGATAGAAACCATCATACGACGTCTCATAACGCAACCAATAGAGCGCCGGGACGAAACAGGCAAGTCCGAAGGCCAATCCGAAAATACCGGTCAGCGACTGCGTCTTGTATTTCCACATATTGCGGAAAGCGATTTTCAGATAAAGTGCAAGCATGATACCATCTAATTAAAGTTACGACTCTTGAAACAAGGGCAAAAAACATGCCAATACACATAATTATATAATATACAACACCTTGCAACAATGCAAGGCCATCAGAAGTGTCTAATTATTTGACAGCGGTGTAAATATATTAGACACTTTCCAGGGGATTCCGGCCGGACGGAGCAGTCACGCCTATCCGCCCGACCACATGTCACGCCTATCAACCGCCTCCCACTTCGCTTACGTGTTGAACAACATAATAAATATATTGATATTCAAAGCCATAATCCAATATAAAAAGGTAAGTTTGCCTTCAACATAAATACAAACAATATGGCTACAAAAAGCTACAAATGGTTCTTCGACCTCACCGAAAACCTTCTGACAAAAGACGTGACGAACGACTACATCGCCACAGTGAAAACCCTCCTTCCGAAGACGGTCGACAACCTCGCCGACGACATCGTGAAGGAAACGGCCTACAACCGCGAGACAGTCATCGGCGTCATCACCCTGTATGACAAGAAAATCATCGAATCGGTCTGCCAGGGCAACACCGTCAACACCGGCTCGACGCTCTACGCACCGGCCCTGCCCGGCTCGTTCATCGGGACAGACGGCGTGGTGGACCGCACCAAGCACAAACCGTATGTGAACATCAACCCCTCGACTGGCTTCCGCAAGGAACTGGAAACGGTACTGCCCGTCTTTTCAGGCAACGTGCTCGACTCAGGCGGCGCACACATCGGGCTGGTGACCGACTCGGCCACCGGACGCACGGACGGATTCATGACACCGGGCAACACGATCGACATCACGGGCAAGAAGATCCGCAGCCTCAACGCCGACGGGTCGGGCATCGGAAGCATCAAGTTCGTCAATGTCGAAACAGACGCGGTGGCGGCAACGATCGCTTCGCTGACGATCAACGATCCGGGGCGCGTCATACTGGTCGTCCCAGCCAGCCTTACGGATGGGACATACCGGCTGGAGATCGAAACGTATTACAGCAACAACAACACATTTCTGAAATCTCCCCGTACATTGATATATACCCCCCTTTACATCGGCAAGGTTCCAAGTAGCGGTGGCAGTGGCGAAGATGAAAGACCGGGAGAACTCTAACGGCTTTCAACAGATATTTTCCTATGGTAGCCGTAGGTGCTCATCTATGGCTGCCATAGGTGGGCATCTACTCCTGCCATAGGCGAGCGGCTACGGTTGCCGTAGGTGTCCACCGACTTTTGCCATAATTATCCTTACTCAAGATCGGAGAAGGAAGATCCATAACAGCTACATTTTATTTTTCAGATATTCATAAATAGCCAACTGTGCCCGTACCTTCACCGGGTTATCATCCCGTTTGAAGTTGTTATGCAGGTGTTCGTCGATCAGACAGGCTTTCACATTATCCTGCAACTGTATTTTCAGAATATCTATAATGCATTGCTTGATTTCCGCATTCAGAATCGGAAAAGCCGTCTCTATACGGCGATTCAAGTTCCGGCGCATCCAATCGGCGGAAGTCAGGAACAAATCTTCCTCGCCGTCATTATAGAAGTACCAGATGCGGGAATGTTCCAGAAACATATCCACTATACGGGTCACCCGGATATTCGCACTGAACGGACGGTTCGGAACCAGGCAACAAATTCCCCGGACAATCAGATCGATTTCCACCCCGTTCTCGCTTGCGTTATACAATTCATTGATCATATTCTGGTCATGCAGTCCGTTCATCTTCAACACGATGCGTCCTTTACGTCCGGCCTTCACGTGCTCAATCTCCCGATGGATCATGCGAGTCAGTTCCGGCACCATATTGAAGCGGGCGACCAGCAGATGGCGGAATGTCGGTCCGGCCAGCTTCCCTTCCAGCACCGCAAACACTTTGTTTATATCGGTTATCAATTCCGCATTCGAAGTCAGCAATGCCATATCGGAATAGATGCGTGCCGTTTTTTCATTGAAATTGCCGGTACTCAAATAGGCAAAATCCCGCCGCTTGCAGCCGTCTTCCGTATCTTTCCGCAGAATAACCGCCACTTTTGCATGTACTTTCAGACCGGGAATGCTATAGATGATGCGAATACCCGCCTGCTCCATCCGTTCGGCCGTACTCATATTGTTTTCTTCGTCGAAACGGGCTTTCAACTCCACAAAGACCGTCACCTTCTTCCCGTTCTGAGCAGCGCTGATCAACGTGTTGATAACAGCCGAATTCTCCGCCACCCGGTATTGCGTGATTTTGATCTCATCTACTTTCGGATCAAAAGCCGCCTCCATCAGGAAGCGGATCAGGTAGTCGAAAGACTGATAGGGGAAATGCAACAGGATATCCCGTTTTTTCACCGCCCGGAAGACAGAGCCCATCTCGTCCAGAAAAGGCACACGCATGGGAGACGGGACCAGCTGCTCCAGTTCTTTTCCTCTTGGATTCGGCAGTTTGATCAGATCCTGCAAATTGTTATACCGTCCTCCCAATACCAGATCGTCTGTGGTAATACCAAAAGCATTGCATATAAACGCCAAGAAATCATCAGGCATATTGCTGTCATACATAAACCGGCTTAAGGCTCCGATCTTACGCTTTTTCACTTTCTTACGAATGTTTTCCACGATATTCCCGCCTTTCTCGTCATCCAGGTAAATATCGGCATCCCGTGAAATCTTGATGCTATAACAACTCTCCACCACATAACCGGGGAAGATACTGGACAAATTGGCCCGGATAATATCGTCGATAAACATGATATAGTGTTTTCCTTCATGCGTAGGCAATTCGATAAAACGAGGTACTTTCGCATACGGGATTTTCATCAGGGCATAATAATAGTCCGGCACATAATCAGGCTCCGCCATCCGCTTGCTCTTTTTCACCATCCGGATCACCAGATAAAGACGACGGTCGCGTATGAACGTACGGATATCCCCCGCTTGTATCATGACCGGCGAGAGAAAAGGGAACACCTCTTCATTGAAAAAGTTATGCACGAATTCTTCATGAAACGGTTCCGGCCGGCTGTCCTGATACAGGTAGATATCCTGCCGGTTCAATTCCTGCAATACTTTGGAGAATATGCGATAGTATTCGCGCTGCTGTCGGTTCACCTCTTCCGTGATTTCGGCAAGCGTCTCTTCGGCTTCCACCCCGCTTTCTTCGGTGAAGTTCTTTTTCATGATTACTCCCCGGTGCTCGGCAACCCTTATTTCGTAAAACTCTTCGAGATTGGACGAATAGATCGACAGGAACTTGATACGCTCATAGATAGGGAGCGTTTCATCCTCCGCTTCCAGCAAAACGCGATAGTTGAAGGACAACCAGCTAATATCACGTTTAAAGTATTTATGTGAATTCTCCATCGTATTATTATCTTCGGTCGGTAAATATAAATACTTTTGTGGGATAAAAGAAATTGTTATGCTTAAAATAGGACTTCTTTCAGATACCCACGCCTGGTGGGACGACAAGTACATGGAATATTTCTCGGAATGTGACGAGATCTGGCATGCTGGAGATATCGGTTCGGACACACTGGCGGCACGCCTGGCTGCCTTGAAACCGCTTCGTGCCGTATATGGCAACATCGACGGGCAATCGCTTCGGCTGCAATATCCGCAGGTCGCTCATTTCAAAGTTGAAGAAGTAAACGTGATGATGACACATATAGGAGGCTATCCCGGACGTTATAACCCGCTTATCCGGAAAGAACTGTACGACACCCGCCCTAATCTTTTCATTGCCGGACATTCGCATATCCTGAAAGTCGCTTTCGACAGAAGTTTGAATTGTTTGTATATAAATCCGGGGGCAGCTGGTAAGAGCGGGTTTCATCAGATAAGGACTCTGGTACGTTTCGTTATAGACGGGAAACAGATCAAGGATTTGGAAGTTATTGAATTGGGGAACCGATAAGAAGGTGTCAAAACATCTTTATCACGATCTTTCAGTAAACAGTAATTTGTTCTGACATACCTCCTTATCGATTCTAACAACCAGCACAGCAGAAATTTTCTGCCAGCAGGACCGTGTTTTGCAAATAAGCAAACTCCTGTTCAAAATATTCGCTGAAAACACCCGAACCCAGATTTTCTTCAATCTGTTTGGAAGTCCAGAGCTTTCCGTTCGGTTGTTTGATCTGATCCATGACCTTTTCTGAACGCACACACATCACATACAAGTTCACCAGATGTTTCACCTTTTCGTTCTCAAATGTGTACCGAATCAGGAAGCGGGGCATGACATCTTCTTTTTCACCCAAGCCACCCATTGTTTCACGCACCGTACTTTCTATACTATGACGGAACAAAACATAGCTGTAGAACGGATAGTCGATCGTATCAGGAGATACAAAAGACTTCTTCCCTCTGTTTACCAGATAAAGCATTCCCTGATAAATAACAGCCACACGTACGACAGGATGATAATACTTTTTTGGTAACGAACGACTTACGGATCGAGCTATGCAACCTATCACCTTTCCACCGTCGTTCAGAACAGGTAACCACATTTCTTTCCGAAGGCTACCTTGCATCATCGAGATTCTTATCTGTTCATACAGAATCAAAAAGACTCCGATAACGATCCCAAGCTCTCTGTATAAAAAACGCTCCATACGCACGCTCTGCATCGTTTCGGGCAGAATACTGTATACCAAAATAATGAACAGATGCAATGTATAAAGGTTCTGGATGAGCTGGGCGACAAAAAAGAATTCATTTAACGTAGTACGCATCAATGTCCGCTTGTAGGTCGGATGCTGAGAAGTCCGGATCCGTCGCAATATTGTCCGCTTGGCAAACCCCAAAAACGCCAATACCACAACCAACAACACTTCTGTTATCAACGGAGAATAAATAAACAACACCGGTTCAAGCCGAAGGCAAAGAAAAATCGAATAAAGAACTAATGTTGTCGCAGCCGGTAACAACAAAAATTGATAAACCTTATCCTTACTCAGGATCTGAAACAAGAAAATACAAACGAAACAAAAGGTAACGCCGATTATGAAGGATAACAAATATGAAAAATAATTATCCAAAAACATAAACAGCAACAGTGGCACTAAGCCTATAGCCTGATTATCCAGGCTCCTCTTCACTTTGTTCATACCCTTTCCACCTTTTTTCCCTTTATAACATAACAAACTGTACAGAGAAATGTTTTCGCCATCATACGTGTTTTTCAGCGTGATAAGAGGAACGGACCAGTGGAGCGCTTTCCACCTTTTTGAACCCTTTTTGTAAAGCAATTGATTTATAAGACTCAAACTGTTCGGGCGTAACGTATTCTTTTACCGGAATATTTTTCCGGCTTGGCTGCAAGTATTGCCCGATTGTCAAGACGGAGACACCGGCAGCCCGCACGTCATCCATCAATTCGCAAACTTCCTCGACTGTTTCACCTAAGCCTACCATTATACCGGTCTTGGCAACAACGCCTTGTGCAGCTATACGCGCAAGCACGGAAAGGCTCACTTCGTACTTCGCGGCACTACGCACATCGGGACTGATACGGCGAACGGTTTCCATATTATGGGATATTATTTCGGGAGCGGCTGCCACCACTTTATCCACCAGTTCCAACCGTCCCTGAAAGTCGGGGATTAAGACCTCTACTGTCGTTTCAGGATTAACCGCTTTTATCGTACGGATCGTATCCACCCAATGCTGCGCACCCAAATCAGGCAAATCATCCCGGTCAACAGAAGTAATGACCGCATGTTTCAAATTCATCAGCCGGATACTTTCCGCCACATTCGCAGGCTCCTTCGGGTCCAACGGGAGCGGCTTGCCAGTCAACGTATTGCAGAAACGGCAAGAACGCGTACAGATATCTCCCGCAATCATAAAGGTAGCCGTCCCTCTGCTCCAGCACTCTCCCATATTCGGACATTTTCCGCTGGTGCAGATAGTATGCAGACAGTGGGATTCAACGATGCTTTTTGTCCGTGTGAACTGTTCGTTCCCACCCAGCCGGATTTTTAGCCAATCCGGCTTTCTCAAATGTTCTGACATTATAAGTTACAAATTATCAAATAAAAAGTTAGACATTCTGGTATACAGATGATAGCGGGTGTTTCCACCGTAGATACTATGATTACGGTCTTTGTAAACCTGCATTTCAAACTGTTTACCGGCTTGTACCAAGCTCTCAGCATAATCCATTGTCTGCTGGAAATGCACATTATCGTCGGCTGTGCCATGAATCAACAACAACTTCCCCTGCAAATCCTTCGCCAGACGGATCGGTGAAGTAGCGGCATACCCTTCAAAATTTTCTTTTGGCGTACGCATGAAACGTTCCGTATAGACAGAATCGTAATATTTCCAATCGGTAGGAGGTGCAACAGCAATACCGGCTTTGAAAGTTCCATTGCCAACACTCATGGCCATCAGCGTATTGTAACCGCCGAAGCTCCATCCCCAGATAGCCATGCGGCTCTTGTCGACAAACGGCAATTTACCTAAAGCCTGTGCCGCTTCCACCTGGTCCTTGGATTCCAGTTCACCCATCCGCAGATAGGTACATTTACGGAAGGCTTCTCCGCGGGCTCCTGTACCACGTCCGTCCACACAAACCGTAATGATCCCGTTAGCCGCCAGATATTGTTCCCAGTCAAAGCTATATTTATCCAATACCTGCTGGGAGTTCGGGCCACTGTACTGGAACATCAGAACCGGATATTTTTTCGACTCGTCGAAATCGACCGGCTTCACGATCCATGCATTCAATTCATAATCGGAAGCTGTACGCACTTTGATAAACTCTTTCTCGGCATATGAATAGCCAGCCAGCTTATCGACTAAACGGGCATTATCCTGCAGGACACGCAGGACTTTATTCGACTTCGTCTCGTTTACGGTGATTTTAACCGGCGTATTTGCATTTGAATATTGATTTACATAATAAGCGAAGTTATCGCTGAATGTTGCATTATTCGTTCCTTCTTGTGTGGAAAGTTTCGTCTTTACTCCTTTCGCATCGATTTTATATATAGCACGCCGGATCGGACTTTCTTCGGCCGATTCATAATAGACCGTCTTTGTCGCTTCATCATAACCCAGAAACGCAGTCACATCCCAATTGCCCTTCGTCACCTGGCGCTGCATGACACCCGTAGGAGAATACAGATAAATATGCGCATAACCATCCTGTTCGTTTACATATGAGAAACTGTTCGCATAGAAATGGATGGAGTTCAACCATTCCGAATCGACATAAGCCTTATTTTCATCACGCAGGATCAAACGGAAAACACCGCTTTTCGGATTCGCATAATACATATTGAAAACATTCTGATGACGGTTCAAGGTCATCACAGCCAACTGATCGTCATTATTCGTAAAAACAATCCGCGGAATATAGCTGTCCGCTTCTACCGGAACTTTCAATTCTTTTGTATCCTTCGTCACCACGTCATAAGAATGCAACGTAACTTTCGAATTCTTCTCGCCAGCCTTCGGATATTTATAATTATAATAGCCGGGATATAATCCCTCTCCGAACATCTGCATCGAATATTCGGGAACTTCCGATTCGTCGAAACGCACAAAAGCCAGCTGCTCGCTGTTCGGAGACCAAGCCATCAGGTTCGTTACGGCAAACTCTTCTTCATAGACCCAATCGGTAATGCCATTCAGGATTTTATTCATTTCACCGTCTTTCGTCACCTGGACCTCTGTATCATAATCGAATTTACGAATCCATATATTATTGTCACTCACATAAGCGACCATCCTCCCGTCCGGCGAGAATGTCGGAATCATCTGCTTGCCTTTCGAATCTGAAATCGGTTTCACATAATTACGGCGCACATCGTAGTCATACACATTCGCCTTGAATGAACGGCGATAGATCGGTTCCGTATCGCGCCATACAAGAATATGGTGTCCGGTACTGCTAATCGTGTATCCGTCGAACTTGTCAAACGTACACTCACGCGCTTTCTCTGTATTGAATAAAGTATCGACCGGATTTCCAGTACGATAAGAATACTTTATAATCATGTTGCGAGCATCGTTCATCGCCGTATAATGCTCGCCGTCAGGCATAGAACGCATTTCTCCAATATTAGTAACCTGGCGGAACTGACCGTCTGTAATTTCTTTTAAATCGACACGTTTGCTCCCATTCTGGGCTGCCAGGCTCCCAACCAGCAAGAACGAAAGTAAAGCACCAAACCCTAATCGTTTCATGTATGATTCTATTTTTATCTTAATATTTCAGTTAGAACGGATTGCAAAGTTACTACATTCTTGCGGATTTATTATCTTTGCCCTTATGGAAAACAGCAAACCATATCGTGAATTCGGAGATTTCCTGCGGGAAGTATTTCCTTATAAAGTGCAAAAGATATCAATCAATGCCGGCTTTACCTGTCCGAACCGCGACGGGACGAAAGGTTTCGGCGGTTGTACCTACTGCAACAATCAGACGTTCAGCCCGGAATATTGCCATACAGAAAAAAGTGTAACGGAACAACTGGAAGCAGGCGTTCGCTTTTTCTCCCGCAAATATCCGGAGATGAAATATCTAGCCTATTTCCAAGCCTATACAAACACGTATGACGAACTGGATTCGTTGACTTCTAAATATGAAGAAGCACTCGCCTGTCCGGGTGTCGTCGGACTGATCGTCGGAACACGGCCGGATTGCATGCCGGACGCACTATTGGATTATTTCTCCACTTTATCCCAAAAGAAGTTCGTGATGATCGAATATGGCCTGGAGAGCACGCTGGACCGTACTTTAACCCGTATCAACCGGGGACATACACATGCCGAATCGGAAGAGGCCATCCGCCGCACAGCGGCCCGGAACATATACACGGGAGCCCACTTGATCTTAGGCCTTCCGGGAGAAAGCAGGGAAGAGATATTACACCATGCCGACATTCTGTCCGCCCTTCCGCTCACAACACTGAAGCTTCACCAGTTGCAACTTATCCGAGGCACGCGCATGGCTAGGGAACAGGCGGAACACCCCGAACAGTTTCATCTCTATACCGCCGATGAATACATCGACTTGGTCATTGACTTCATAGAACGATTAAACCCCTCTATTGTCGTAGAGAGGTTCGTATCACAATCCCCCAAAGAGTTGCTGATTGCACCAGATTGGGGGCTTAAGAATTTTGAATTTACAGCCAAGGTAAATAAACGTATTTCAGAACGAAATGCGCGGCAGGGGCGTCTGCTCAATCCTCCTTCTTCGGAGCCAGTTCTCCCTGGTATGTGATATTCTGCCTATTAGTCGGCGTTACGCTTATGATCGCGGAACCATTTGAAAATACTTGCACATCGAAACGGAAAGTATCTTCTTTGGTACGGGCTACGAATTTAATTCGAGCGGTCCCCTTCTTATCGAAGGTTGATTGATAATCGGTAATTGATTCTTCAAAACGCATCCCGTCACCTCCACCATACGGTAAAGAATATGCCCTACCGAAATAAGGCAGATAAGAAATCGCCGAATCACCGCGCATTTCAAGAGAATAAGGAGTCGTCAGATGAACCGTACGTCCTCCCATTGGTAACGCCCGATCTACCTCGATCGTAAACCGGCCGTTTTCTATCATTTCCTTTATTTCTTTTGCTTTCTGTTCTTCCCTTTCCTTCTTACTTTGAGAATAAAGGGATTGTCCCCCGAAAAAAAGAACAATCCCTACAAAAAAGAATAACCTAATGTTTCTCATATAACCTTAAATAACTAAACACTATTATTTGCCTATGTATATATAAGACAATTCTAAGCCTTGAAAGGTTTATTCGTTTATCATTAAATTACCTTAAAAACAAAGACTTGATTACGATCCGATTTCAAACATTAACTACCTGCATTTGTATATGTCCCTTAACTTTGCTTTATTTGTCCTTTCAATTTTCTGAAACAGATTAATAATTTTATGGAGAAAAAACATCAGTATCAAGGATTAACCAAACAAGAAGTAGAAGAAAGCAGGCGCCTTCACGGCGAAAATATCCTCACTCCTCCAGAGAAAGCCTCTCTATGGAGCCAATTTCTTGAAAAATTCAATGATCCGATTATCAAGATCCTATTGGTAGCATGGTTCTTATCCATGATTATCGCCGGCGTACATTGTTGGGGACCGGAGGCTAAAGGTTTCACTGCCTTCCTCGAACCGATCGGCATATTCTTTGCAATCATGTTGGCATCTTGTGTCGGCTTCTTTTTCGAAGTCAAAGCAAACAGGGCATTCAATGTTTTAAACACGGTCAATGATGATATTTTCGTGAAGGTGATCCGTGAAGGGAATATCTGCCAAATTCCGCGAAAAGAGGTTGTCGTCGGCGATATAGTCGTACTTGAAACGGGAGAAGAAGTCCCTGCCGACGGACATTTATTGGAAGCAATCTCCCTCCAGATTAACGAATCGACACTGACCGGCGAACCGATCATCAGCAAGACGACAAATGAAGCCGACTTCGACGAAGAAGCGACCTACCCGTCCAATGTTGTCATGCGCGGAACGACCGTCGTTGACGGACACGGTGTAATGGCAGTGGAGAAAGTCGGCGATGAAACCGGATACGGGAAAGTGTATGAAGGCTCGCAGATAGAAAATAATATCGACACACCGTTGCAGATGCAGCTGGCAGGGTTGGCAAAGGTGATCAGTAAAGCCGGCTATGCGATTGCTGCCATCACTTTCATTGCGCTGCTGACAAAAGTCTTGCTGTCCTCATCCGGGATGCCGGTCATGGACTTGATCTCGCACATCCTGAATATCTTTATGGTAGCCGTCACGTTAATCGTCGTTTCCGTACCGGAAGGCTTGCCGATGAGCGTGACACTCAGCCTTGCACTCAGCATGAACCGCATGCTGAAAACAAACAATCTAGTCCGTAAAATGCATGCCTGCGAAACAATGGGGGCTACCACGGTTATCTGTACCGATAAGACCGGGACACTTACGCAAAACCAGATGCAGGTATATCAAACGAACTTTTACAACCTGAAAGACCAGAAATTGGTAAACGATGAACTGAGCGTGCTAATCAAAGAAGGAATATCGGTCAATTCGACTGCCTTCCTCGATTTCTCCGAAGAAAAGATAAAAACATTGGGGAACCCGACGGAAGCAGCCTTGCTGCTATGGTTGAACAGCCAACATCAGAATTATCTGGAAATAAGAGAAAATGATCGGATACTGGACCAACTGACATTCTCCACCGAACGGAAATATATGGCAACAGTCGTACAATCATCCTTATTGGGCAAACGCGTGCTGTATGTCAAAGGTGCCCCGGAAATCGTACTGGCGAACAGCAATCGGGTGGCTATCGACGGGACCTACAAACCGGTAGAAGAATGCAAAGCCGGTATCGAAAAGCAACTGCTGGACTATCAGAACCAAGCTATGCGTACGTTGGGATTCGCCTATCAGATACTGGAAGACGGGCAGGATGCCACATTTTTCGTGAACGGACGACTGCACAAGACGGACCTTACTTATTTAGGTATCGTCGCTATTTCCGACCCTGTCCGTGCTGATGTTCCGGCTGCTGTCCAAAGTTGCCTTGATGCCGGCATCGACATCAAGATCGTGACCGGCGACACTCCGGGAACGGCTAAAGAGATCGGACGGCAGATCGGAACCTGGAAGACCGGAGACACCGAACGCAACATCATCACCGGCCCAGGCTTCGAAGCCTTGACTGACGAAGAAGCGCTGGATCGCGTGCTCGACTTGAAGATCATGTGCCGCGCCCGACCGACTGACAAACAACGCCTGGTACAATTGTTGCAACAAAAAGGAGCCGTAGTGGCCGTCACAGGTGACGGTACCAACGACGCCCCGGCCCTGAAAGCCGCACAGGTCGGACTATCTATGGGAGACGGAACCTCCGTGGCAAAAGAGGCAAGCGACATCACGATCATAGACAACTCGTTCAGTAGCATTACCCGTGCGGTGATGTGGGGACGTTCCCTGTACCGGAACATCCAGAAATTCCTGTTGTTCCAGTTGACAATCAATGTGGCGGCCTGTCTGATCGTCTTATTGGGCTCCCTGTTAGGAACCGAATCTCCGCTCACGATCACCCAGATGCTTTGGGTAAACCTGATTATGGATACATTTGCCGCCGGTGCACTGGCTTCGCTGCCGCCTAACGAACGGGTGATGAAAGACAAACCCCGCCGAAGCGGTAAGGACGGCGACTTTATCATTACCCGCCCGATGGCTTACAATATTTTCGGTGTCGGCCTCGCATTCGTAATCGTTTTGATGGGATTGTTGCTCCACTTCCATGCACAGGATGGACTGACGCCGCACGACCTATCCTGGTTCTTCAGTTTCTTCGTGATGCTTCAATTCTGGAATATGTTCAATGCAAAAGCGTTTATGGAAGACCGCTCGGCATTCGCCAACCTCAAAGAGAGCAAGAGTTTCCTGATGGTGGCCCTGCTTATCATCGCCGGGCAATATCTGATCGTCACGTTCGGCGGCGAGATGTTCAGTGTCGTCCCGTTATCTTGGAAAGACTGGGGAACCATTATCGGCTCGACTTCTCTGGTTCTCTGGATCGGAGAGATAGGCCGGTTAATCGAAAGATGGAGAAAATAAATAAAAAAAGAGGGTTGCGCAAAAAACTGACGCAACCCTCTTCACTTACATCTAAATCATTAACAGAGATTCTTACTTCTTGTAAGTCTTATACCCATAAACAGCCAAGTCACCCAACTCTTCTTCAATACGGAGCAACTGGTTGTATTTCGCCATACGGTCCGAACGGCTCAAAGAACCGGTTTTGATCTGTCCGCTATTGGTAGCAACAGCGATATCGGCGATCGTAGCATCTTCAGTCTCACCCGAACGATGCGAAGTGACGGAAGTATAACCGTTACGGTGTGCCATTTCGATTGCATCCAGTGTTTCGGATAACGTACCGATCTGGTTCACCTTGATCAGAATAGAATTGGCACAGCCTTCCTCAATGCCTTTCTTCAGGAATTCTACGTTTGTCACGAACAGGTCGTCACCGACCAACTGGCATTTGCTTCCCAACGCTTCAGTCAACAGTTTCCAACCGGCCCAGTCGTTTTCGTCCATGCCGTCCTCGATAGAGTCGATCGGGTATTTAGCAACCAATTCGGACAAATAAGCGACCTGCTGCTCGGCAGTACGCTTAGCACCTTTGGCTCCCTCAAATTTCGTATAATCGTATACGCCATCATGATAGAATTCGGAAGAAGCACAGTCCATAGCGATCGTCACATCCTTACCCGGCTCGTATCCGGCAGCTTTAATAGCGGCCATGATGGAGTTCAAAGCGTCTTCCGTTCCATCCAAAGCAGGAGCGAAACCACCTTCGTCACCGACAGCCGTACTCAGGCCGCGATCGTGCAACACCTTCTTCAAAGCATGGAAGACTTCGGCCCCCATACGCAAACCTTCACGGAAACAGCAAGCTCCAACCGGACGGATCATAAATTCCTGGAAAGCGATCGGGGCATCAGAATGCGAACCGCCATTGATAATATTCATCATCGGGACAGGCAATACATATGCATTCGTCCCGCCGATATAACGGTAAAGAGGCAGGTCCAAATAGTTAGCTGCCGCCTTGGCAACAGCCAGAGAAACGCCTAACATGGCGTTGGCGCCTAAATTAGACTTTGTCTTCGTACCGTCGAGTTCAATCAGTTTATGGTCGACCTCACGCTGGTTCAGGGCGCTCATGCCCAGGATAGCGGGAGCAATTACATTATTTACATTATCGACAGCTTTCAGAACGCCTTTGCCACCATAGCGTTTTTTGTCGCCATCACGAAGCTCGATTGCTTCGTTTTCACCGGTAGAAGCGCCGGAGGGAACAGCTGCACGGCCAAAAGCGCCGGAAGCCAAATGTACATCTACTTCAACAGTCGGGTTACCACGTGAATCAAGAACTTCTCGTCCTACTACTTTTACAATTTCCATACTTTTACTATTTGAGTTTTATCTTTCGTATAAATATAACAAAAGAGGACGAGGCTTTGTTGGGGAAAGGGGATCAATATTGTCTATCGCCCCATTTACAACGACATCGACAATTCGATCCGACATCCTAAAGCGTTCATAATGCGATTGAATGTTTATACATAACGAATCCCAAAAGGAAATGCCACCTCCCCTACTTTTTCCGAACAAAACTTTCCGGCTTTCAGATAAACGATTATCTTTGTTACACTATCCGGCATTGGATAGCGACCTAAAACCTGTCAAACTATGAAATCAGACATGTTTATTGATCCGAAATCGGATTACGCGTTTAAAAGGTTTTTCGGCACTGTGTCGAACAAGGAGCTTACAATCGGCTTCCTGAACAGCCTGCTTAACAAGGATATCAAAGATATCATATTCCACAACGTGGAAATGCAAGGCAACAATACTGATAGCAGGAAAGCTGTATTCGATTTGTTTTGTGAAGGATCGGATGGAGAGCTTTTCATTGTCGAAATCCAGAAAAAGAGACAAAAGTACTTCTCCGACCGTGTACTTTACTACGCTTCGTTTGTTATACAAATGCAGGCTGATATAGAAAGCGAGAAGTTCCGGTTGGCAAAGGAAGAGGAAAGAAGACGGTGGAACTATCATATCAACAAAGTGTATGTAGTCTGCTTTTTGGACTTCCGGCTCGATACGCGCTACACAGACAAATATCGTTGGGATGTCGTGCGCATGGACCGTGAACTGAAAATTCCGTTCAGCGAAACACTGAATGAGATCTACTTGGAGCTTCCAAAGTTCAACTTGAACTTTGAGGAATGCGATACGTTTTACAAAAAATTTTTATACACGATGAACAACATAGACATTATGGGACAGTTATCAAAAGAAACAATACAAAACGACAAACTCCTGCGAAAACTCAAAAGCGCTATCGAACTACAACGCATGAGCGCTAAAGAACGCTTAGCATACGAACTAAGCATTGCAGCCGAACGCGACCTGGCTGCCTGCATGGCTACAAGTTTTGAGGAGGGGGAGGAAAAAGGAATAGCTAAAGGCATCACCGAAGGAATGCGCAAAATCATCTTGAACATGAAGCAAGCAGGCATGGATCTTGCCACCATCGCCAAAACTGCGGGACTGCCGGAAAAAGAGGTAGAGGCGCTATTGAAATGAATTACAGCCTTGAAGGATCAAGAAGAACTGCAACGTAATCATATAACGAAGCCCTTGCAACCAAACGATTGCAGGGGCTTGTTTTTTGTCTGCCTCCGGTCTTCACAGAAGGAAGGGCAGAAGAACTTCTTATAATTTCATTAACTTTAGTATTAATATTCACCGCTTGTTCCCCCTCGCGGGGTAATTGGTCACTCCCAAGTAACGGCTGCAAGGCCGGCTGTCCGGGAAATACCGCACGGTGATATTTAGAATTATTTGATTATAAAATGTCATATGTCTGTAAAGGCGGTACGTGAACCGCCCTTACGATAGACAGTATTGTTTTTTAGTATCAACCGTTATTTAACGATAGCTTTTACAGCTTCTTCACCTTCAACAGCTACGACTACGATACCCTGCGGAGCAGCGATTGTAGCGTTGTCAGAAGAAACAACCGTGTTAGCTACTACCTGGCCTAAGATGTTGCTGATGACAACTTTCTTGCCCTGAGCACCGGCAATCGTCACGTTGCCTTCGCCAGCGATAACCTTAATTGCTGCTACTTCCACACCTTCGTTAGCAGTCGGAGCAGACTGTGATTCGATAAAGAAGCGAACAGCATTCTTCTTGTCTGCATCCATATAGAAATAGTTATTATACTGGCTAACATATTTTTTACCCTGACGAATAACATATTCATCACTGCCATTTTCATCCAGAATGATCTGATATTGGAACTTAGCTAAGTTGCCTTTGATCTTTTTCGGGGCATTATCTTTTTCAGCGACCAATACAGACTTACCGTCAACCGTTGTACGTAAAGTATCAGAAGAAACCAATTCACCGGCCTTGAAAATCAACTTAGCTTCGCCACTGGCCTGATTTTCCATATTGAAACGGTAGTTTTTACGAGCTGCATAATATTCTGCAGAGTCTACAGCATTGTACAGGAAGTTACCACCTTTAGCAATATAGAACGACGGGATGTTACGATCTGAATGAACCGTATCAACCCAGAATGTCAAATCTTCACCCGCCTCGCTTGCAATAGCTAAACGTGCATCCTTGTTTTCATCCATAGTCATGAAACCACCACGAGCCACTTCAATAGAGATGTGTTGCGGAATAGCTTCCAAACTGACAGCCGGAGTCTCTTCCACCATGAAAGTTTTCAATCCAGTACTAATCTTTTCAGACAAATCATAGTTAAAAGCTCCTTGCCAAGCATTATCTTCATCGTCTTTTGGATCTCCTGATCCAGCAAAACCAACTTGAGCTCCAGTAATCGCATTTGCTGCATATTCAATCAAAGAAACAGAACCGTCAATATTTACCTTAATGATAAACTTATCAGCGCTATCATCATCCTTCTCTGCTAATGTATACGAACGATCAACATCCAGATAATAATCATCAATTTCATCGTCAAATGCTTTAACGGCGTAAGTATAATAAGCAACCGTATCTCTTGCTGTAGAAGTCAGGATGCGGGTATCTTTCAGATAGATGTATTTATTCAATACATTAACCGGCTTTTCGCTCTTAATCAGTTCAAACTGGGTCATGTTATCTGCATCTACATAAGCAAGGATTTCATCTTTCTGAAGAGTACCATCATCATCTCTCGTACCACCTACATAGAATGCTGTTGCTGCATCACTGTTTTTAGCCAATTCAAATTGAACCAAGCCCATGCCGTCTGCTCTATTTACGAATGTAGCAAACTTGTCTTCAACAGTGTACGGAGTCAGAACGATCTTCGTATTGGCCAAATCAACTGGTTTGAACTCTACCTCTTCATTTGTCGTTGTAGCATCAACCCATTCTACATTCACGTTAGTTTGAGTTGCAGGATATACAGTATAAACACCTTCTTTGTTTTCATACAAAGAAACTTCAAACGATTTTTGAGTCTGACGATTTGTAAAAGTGATCGTCTTATCGGTCTTATCAATTGCAGTTACAACAAACTGATACATCGGATCAGCCTCATCGTATTCGACAGTTGAAGCCAAAGCAAAAGCACTACCACTTTTCATTATGGTCAGATACTGCTTATATTCGGTTTCATTTCCTTTCTTTTCACCACTTACAAACTGAATCGTATAGATAGAAGGAGCATCTTCTTTCTGCAATAACGTCGCCAAATCATCACCATCCATCAATGTTGAATTGGTAGTTGTGAAACTCAAAGCATCTGCAACTGTAGTTGTTACCAGATAATTTTCTTTTTGGTCTGTCACTACACCGATATAACCATTTTTAGCGTCATGTTTTTCTATCGGGTTTTTATCGGCAGAAACAAACACGTGCATATCGCTTACAACAATATTGTAAGCTTCCGGAGCCGTCATTGGATCAGGGACCTCGATTGAGAAACAAGCATTACCAACATAAACTTCCTCACCGGAAGAATAGTCATCTGAAGTACGAGCACCTGTAAAGAAATTCATTTCAGAACCTTGAACGGTTGTCAATTCATAACCTATACCATTAGCACGATCAGCCTTGTTGATGTCATAATTGCCTTTCGGATCGATAGCCAAGAAAGTACATTGATAGAACAGCTCTACCATTTCATCAGTGATCTCGACTTCTGTTCCGTTCAATTCTTCCGGATAGGCAGTTGCGAAATAAACACCGGCAGGGATAGCCATGTCATTCTCCAAGTCTATCTCAGAACCTACATAAAAAGCTTTCAGATTAACCTTCGACAAATTATCATTCTTCCAAGAGTATTTGTTATCAGCCTTGAAATCCAAGTTAAAACCTTCACCCCCCATTACATCGTTCAATGCAGCAACTTCATCATTGGTTAATGTCTTTGTTTTGAGTTTACAAAGAATTATCTTGCTTCCCGAAACATTAAGTGAAACAACTGAACCAATTTGTAAAGGATTACCAGATGCCTTACTTGTATAAAGATACAAATTATCTTTCTGATTGAACTGGGAGTCATAACTATCAGAAGCATCAACAGCAAAACGAGCAAACTGATTTTTCTCTGCATCGTGAGAGCTCTTAGAAGCTTCAGTTATAAGAGCATTGGTATTGTCAAATGTCAAAAGCTTAGCAGTCCCGATGTTTTGCAATGAATATAGATATCCATCATCTTTACCAAGAGCATCTTTCTGAGGATACTCCAAGAAATTCCAAGCTGTCTCTTCCAAATCCAATGACTGGTCACCGGCAGATAAGGTTACCCCTGAATAAGTCAAGGTTTTGCCATCTTGTGAAGCTACGACTTTCAATAAAACATCACTTGCAGTAGCCGTGCCACTATCATCCACGTCAGCAATAACAAAATACGGACCGCTTTTCCACGTAGCTTTAGCAGCAGGATTTGCCACAGTCTCTAATTCAATTCCATTAATAGTAAGAGGGGTTTGCGCCCAAGCACTACCACACAACGCACTTGTCACCAACAAGCCCGCTGTCAAAAGAGTAGAAATCTTCTTGTTCATAATCTAAACTTTAATATTAATAATACAATAATTGAAATGTTCGTCCTATATATATGTACACGCGTTAATAATGTACACGTGTTAACTTTCGTATTTTGATAGCAAAAACGATCGTTTTTTTCGTCATTTTTTTCGCCTCTTTTTGGAGTTCGTGTTGAAAAGGTGGTTTTTTGTCCTTAAATTGCTATCTGATTGATAAGAAAGGATATAGAGATAAGATTTTTTTCCAGGAAAAGGGTTGTGGTTTTAAAAAGTATATGTATTTTTGTGGTGTAAAAATGACGAAAAGAAACGATCGTTTTTTTTCGTCATTTTTACATCCACCAAATAGCTCATCCACAGAGATTTATCTACAAAAACAGCATTCTAAAAATTCATTAATACCACTTTCGTTCAAAAATCGGTGCTTTTTAGAGAAAACCCCGATGCCTACTGTGTTTCGAAAGGGTGCTTGTCCGTCATTGACCCGATGCTTACCGGTCTGTTTTTTGAAGTTTTTCGGATTTTCAGTGAAAAACCTGCCAAAGTCCGCCAAGTCTGCCGGGGCCTTTTTAAATTTCGACGACCTGCTTTCCCCGTTCCGTCTTCCGGTAATAACCATTTCCTTCTGAGATGATTAAGTCATTTTTTTGCAGTTTCCGAAGGAATTTATCGACAGTCGATTCTGAAATTTCACGGACATTCGCTTCCTTGACCACGTCAATGCGTTTGAAAGAATCAAGAAGGGAGACAAACAAGTTGCGCAAATGGTGTGGAAACCGGAAGTGCACTTCCGACGAAGCACTCTGCAACGATGTAGCCACGACATAGGCATGTTGCAGACAAACCTTGCCGAGATGGAAGGCGGTGGCGAAATCATCGTCGCTGATCGTCCAGACACGCTCCGAGCAACCACTCTCGCCCTTGCGCAACGCGGTCAGTTGCATTCCTATGCGAAAAATAGCCAGACGATAGCGCAGGACCGTCGATTCCATGTCTTCGTTACCGAAAGAACGGACATTGTAGTACTCGCGCTCGAAAAAACGATCGAGGCGTTTACGTTGGGCATCACTAAATTTGACCCAGGTCGGAGAGTTGTCGAGAAAAACTCCGATATCGAGCACACGCTGCCCCCAACTTTCAAAATATTCGGATGCTGCCGGGCTATCGTCGGCCGAAGTCAACGGACGATAGGTCCCGCTTCCCGGTATGCGGTACATCAGAATACGGCTGAAGAGACCGTTTTCGGTCGAAGGGATCAGGCGGGGAAGCATGGCAGGAGTACCGCTCAGCAGTAGTGCCAAGTTGGGCCGTTTGACCATGAACGATCCGCTGCTTTTCGTCGAGCTGCCTACAGGTTCATGATGATACGACTTGTTCAGCACATCGTTATACTTGCCAAAATCCTGCGAGAACATGCTCAAGACCGTCTCCATCTCTGTATCGACCATGCAGGATGTGTAAGGATAGTTAGCTTCGAGCAGTTCCACGAGCCGGGCCTGCGTGACGTTACCCGTCAGCGCAAGGTTTCTCTGTTTCACCACCTTCGGCTTTGACGGAGCCGGACCGAGCGGCTGTTTGGAGGTCTGTTTCTGACGTTTATGCATCTTGTAGTTATCGTATGCTTCCTGCAACTCTTCATATTCTTCAACCTGGTGACGAGAATTGTCATAAATATACTGTTGCCAGGGTTCGAGCATCCGTTGCAGGGCAGCGATACGCCCTTTCCCACTTCCAGAACCGCCGGTTATAATCGAATAAAAGGCAGGTGTGTAATCGTGTTCGCCCAACGAACCTTTGACACCAGGAGACACGCTGCTCAGAAGCGTCAGCGAAGAAATCAGCAAAATGTCGCGATCCGTACGACTGTACGCACATTTCAATATGTCCGTGAGAAGAGGTGGCAAGTGATCGTAGATATTCTCGTCAAAGCAAGGAAGAAGGGTGTTATCCAGCTCTATATCATCACATTCACCGTATTCTGCCTCCTTTTGTGCCATTTTGGGAAAGGGGGTGGCAGACTTGGCAGATTTGGCAGACTTCGGGACGGAACTGGTCCCGTCCGGACGGAACGCACAGCTCCCATGCGAGGCACTGTAGCGTCGGTAGATGTCGTTTACTGTTGTCTCGACCTCGGCAGCCGAAAAGTCGGCCGAACCGTAACGGCGGACACACTCACTGACAGCGTCGTAGAGAGAAAAGCCGGCATTGTTCAAGACAGAGGACAGCTTCACAAGATAGGAATGACGGTTACCGGCAACAAAAGTATTGCTTTGTTCATACTTGTCAATGTAGTTCGAAAGCCGCGTGCCGGAGCACACGCTTCCGGAGGAATGTCCGGAAGCGGCCTGAGGCTCCGGATCAGCAACGGGGATTTCGATCGCTTCAGATTCTTCCTTATAAAAAGCGTTCGGATCATGGCCGGCGAAACAGCCACGGTTCGGATCTTTTCCACTGACGTCCACCTTCACGCCCGGAAGATCCACTTCGACATGGTGTTTGACGATTTCAAAGGCCAAGTTATGATTTTTCAAATCACTGTCGACCATTATGAAGAGCTTGACGCCGGTCCCGGAAGGGCTGACATGACCGGCTTTCACATACGGGAACTCAGCCGCCCGGCGGAGCAATTCAAGGACGGGTATAGGCGAATCGTCTATATCGATCACTATGCAAGCACTATAGCGCGCCATGTGTTCCAACTTACGACCTCCTTCCATCACGCCGCCGGCGACATAGAGGGGCAGTTTTTTCTTGTAAGCATCAGCTTCATCCTTCTTGCCGGCTTTGATAAGCCCACGCAGATAGGCGATCGGTCTCGCATACTCACCACTCTTCACCTTACCGATGTACTGATTCAAGGTCATCAAACTGGCGCTCCCTGTCTGGAACGCAGAGTCGAAGTAAGTACCTTCGACTTCTTTTTGTATTACCATACTATTGTGTATTAAATGAAAGGCTACAGTTCCCGCAGGAACGCTTCGTGCGGCTCTTTCGGTTGTTTATTCTTTCTAAGGTTCCCCCAAGTGCTCAACCAGGCAGGCGACCTGCTTCGGCGTATAAAGTTTCTGGAATTCCATCCCGCAGCCAAAAGTTTTTCTTTCAGACCACGCGAAGTCCGTATCCATACCCACATCCTTTTATAGGCAGTCTCAGGGGGAGATTCCGGGAAATAAAGGAGCGCGAATTCGGTAACACCCATGGCTCCTTTGGCCGATATAAGCTCTATTTTTTTATCATTCATAATAATTTTGATTTAAACATTCTAATACATTATAAATGTACGACATTTTTTGGTATCATGCAAGAAATCCGACAATTATTTTACAAAAAAACAAGAAATACCGCCAAAACCTCAGCTAACCGTATATACCTTTCCCGCCAAACCTCAGGACACCGTATCTTTGTAATGTAGTAAATCACTAACCCTTAATCTATTAATCGTATGTCAGTAAAGTACAAACTTGTTTTAAAAAAAGACTTGACCAAAGGTGCGGCAACCGATGCCAAGCGGTATTATGCCTCGGCCAATGTCACTGGTATGATGGATTTCGACACGATCTGCGATGTGGTGGCAGACCGTTCAACAGCCAGCGACGGTGACGTGGCTCTCGTCTTGTTGGGACTGATCCGTTGCATGCAGGAAGCGTTGTTGCGTGGCGAAGTGGTCCAATTGGGTGCATTGGGCAACTTCCGGCTCTCACTCGGAAGCTCCGGAGTGGTAAATGCGGATGATTTTCACGCATCATTGATCAGGAAGCCGCGAATAATCTATTCTCCGGGAGTTAAGCTGCGCGAAATGATCGCCAAAGTGAGTATTGAACGTATTGGACAAGAGACAGATAAGTCCAATGCAGGTGGTGAAGATGACAGACCCGGAGAATTATGAAACCAGCGCAAATCAACTTCGTAAAAGAATGCCTACCGGCAGCTGTGTCGGCAGGAGCCGCCTTCAACCTGAATCCGCTGGTCATTCTGGCACAGGCGGCGTTTGAAAGTGGCTGGGGAACGAGCAATCTGGCAAAGGAGTGCCGAAACTATTTCGGACTGACCGCCTATGGATGCAGCAACGCTTATTGGCATGGCGGGAAAACTACCGTAAAGGCATCCTCCTATCCATTGAATTTCCGACGCTACGACACACGAGAGAATTCCTTCCTCGATTTCGCCCGCTTGATACGGAACAATTATCGCTCCGCTTGGCAGGTAAGCAACGACCCGCAGGCCTATGCAAAGGAGATCGCCTACAGTCCTTACATCAGCGAACTGAACGGCGATAATCGGGAAACGTACCGGCACAGTATCATCCAGATCACACAAACGATACAGGCGGTGATGGCGTTAATCGGAGAATAACGGTTCAACCGTATGCCATACCAAACAACCACCCCGTAGGGAGGGGTCAAAACTATCCTGTTCCCGCGCTTGACACGGAATCGCATTAAAACCGACGCTACAAAAATCAGATTGATAAGGTCCGTCTTTTTGCGACCCCGCATCAAGTGCAATGTATTATAAACTCTAAACGACTATCCATCATGAAAAAGATCAGAAAGGTTCTTGAATTTATCTTGGCTTTGTTGAATTTTTTGTTCCACTTTAAACCTGTACCGGATGAGACACCTCCCATCAGCCCTGAAAGTTTTCCTCTCCCTGATTATCAAGATCTTGAAAAGAGGAATAAACCTCTATTTGAGACTGTCTGTTAGGGTCAGGCTCTGGTAAAACGCAAAAAGCCCGTCTGCGAAAGGCAGACAGGCTTTTTTTATTTGTTTGTTGAATAAGCCGGAATTTATTCAGCAGCTTTTTCTTCTGCAACCGGTGCTTCTGCAACAGGAGCTTCTGTTTCAGCAGCAACTGTAGACTTTTTACGAGAACGTCTTGTCTTAGTCGCTTTCTTAGCTGTAGCTGTCTTCAACATGTTTTCGTTGTAATCAACCAGTTCAATGAAGCACATGGCTGCGTTATCACCCAGACGGTTACCAGTCTTCAGGATACGAGTGTAACCACCCGGACGGTCACCGATCTTCTGAGATACTTCCTTGAACAATTCTGTTACAGCATATTTGTCTTGCAAATTGCTGAATACCACACGTCTTGAGTGAGTTGTATCCTCTTTAGACTTAGTGATAAGCGGTTCTACGAACTTACGGAGCGCTTTAGCTTTAGCAACAGTCGTAAAGATTCTCTTATGCTTGATAAGAGAACATGCCATGTTTGAAAGCATTGCGTTACGGTGAGTGTTCGTACGACCTAAATGATTTATTTTCTTATTGTGTCTCATCGCTATACTTACTCTTTATCTAATTTATATTTAGTGATATCCATACCGAATGAAAGGTTCAGACTCTCAAGCAGTTCATCAAGTTCTGTAAGTGACTTCTTACCGAAGTTACGGAATTTCAACAAGTCATTCTTGTTGAATTTAACCAGTTCACCTAATGTTTCAACATCTGCGGCCTTCAAGCAATTCAATGCGCGAACGGAAAGATCCATATCCGAGAGCTTGCTCTTCAGCAACTGACGCATGTGAAGCACTTCTTCATCGAATTCCTCATTACCGTCAGTGTCAACTGTCTCGATCGCAATCTTTTCATCTGAGAACAACATGAAATGGTGAATCAGAATCTTAGCTGCTTCTTTTAACGCTTCCTTCGGATGAATAGAACCATCAGTGGCTATTTCAAGAACCAACTTTTCGTAGTCCGTCTTTTGCTCAACACGGAAGTTCTCGATCGAATACTTGACGTTGCGAATAGGTGTGTAAATAGAGTCGATTGCAATCACGTGCATGTCTGCATTCGGATCTCTGTTTTCATCAGCGGGAACATATCCGCGACCTTTGTTAATCGTCAGCTCGATCTGGAAACCTGCGTTCGGATCCAAACGACAAATAACCAACTCAGGATTCAATACCTCGAATCCGGTCAGCTGTTTACCAATATCACCGGCTTTGAACACTTCCGAACCCGAAACAGTAATACTTACTTTTTCATTCTCTATGTCGTCTACAATATGCTTGAACCGTACTTGTTTCAGATTCAAGATAATGTTTGTCACATCCTCGATAACACCGGGGATTGTACCAAATTCATGGTCAACCCCTTCGATTTTAATGGATGTAATAGCAAAACCTTCAAGTGACGACAGGAGAATACGGCGCAGAGCATTACCTATAGTAATACCATAGCCGGGTTCCAACGGACGAAATTCAAACTTTCCGAAGAAATTGTCCGCTTCCAACATTAATACTTTATCGGGTTTTTGAAATGCTAATATCGCCATGGAAATCAATTATTATTTAGAATACAATTCTACGATCAACTGCTCTTTAATGTTTTCAGGAATGTCAGCTCTTTCCGGCAGATGCAGTAATTTTCCGCTTAAAGAAGACTGATCCCATTCGATCCAAGGATACTTGCTGTGGTTGAATCCTGACAGTGCGTCGGCAATCACTTCAAGAGATTTGGATTTTTCTCTAACACCAATAACCTGACCGGCTTTTACAGAGTAAGAAGGAATATTTACAACCTTACCGTCTACTGTAATGTGACGATGAGAAACCAACTGACGGGCAGCAGCACGCGTCGGGGCAATACCCAAACGGAATACTACGTTATCCAAACGGCTTTCCCCGATGTTCAAAACAGCTTTCTCCAATGTTCAAATGTTTGCAGATTTGTTCAAAACATGCTCTCCGGCAGTCTCTCTCTCAATTTTTATGAGTATTTTCGCATCGTAATGCAGAGATTCGTTGAACAAAACAAATGGATGACATGCCAATGCTTTTAGTCTACACTATATATTATGAAATACATTAAATACTTACTTCTATTGTGTTTAATCACCGCGTGCAATCCGTCGGACACAAAGCCCACACCGGAAGGCAGCATCGAAAGCCCCGTCATCACCAATGACCTCTCCAATCAGAAGGTCACCGCCTTTGCCGAAGATGCACAAGGACACATTTGGATAGGAACTTCACGAGGGGTAAACAAATATAATGTACACGAATATCATCAGTATTACTGTACGGATGACTCGCTGGATATACCCGATAATCAAATCAACGACCTCTTCCGTGATTCACAAGGCCGGTTGTGGGTAGTCACCGTAAATGGAACCAGCCTATACACAGACAAAGATAATTTCCAAAATATCCCACTGGACTTCCCCAATAAAAACGGCATCCAAATACTCGAGAACAAAGACGGAAAGATTTTTCTGAACATGATGCACAACCTTGCCGTATATAATCCACAAACACACAAATTTGACGTACCCATCAAGATATTTGACCCAAACTATACCTTCAACAACCGCTGCTTCATAGACCAGAGCAACAAACTGTGGGCAGTGACCCCACTGTCTCTGCGCCGCTACAACTCCTCCACACTAGCGCTGGAAGACTCCATTCCAATGCAAGGCATTTTTCCCACCCACTTCTTCATGCACACCAACGGAATCCTATGGCTGGCGGGAAACCGCCAGATAACATTGTTCGACACACATACGCACAAATTCAAGGAAACACCCCAAGCCCTTCGGAGCCATCCGTTGCTGCTGCATGCCAACGTCAACTACATCCACCCTTACGGCAGCAACAGCCTGCTGCTGAATACCGACCAACAAGGAATGTTTCTCTACAACTACGTGGAAGGATACGTGATACATCAGAGCGAAAACGGTTTTCCCTTCGAAGTGCCTCACTTCAAGATAAGCACCATGTTTACCGACTCACAGAAAAACCTGTGGATAGGCTCTGTAGACCAAGGCTATGTCGTGCGTTACAACTATAAAGAACGTTTCAACACCAATAATCATCTCAGCTCATACCTGAACCGAAAGTCAGTGCTGTCCGTGGCAGTGGACAAGGAGCGAAATCTCTGGATGGCCACCATGATAGACGGGCTGTACGTTTACAACATGGACAGCCACGAAGTGAAAGAAGTGGACTCGGCTGGACTTCCGGGAAAAAGCGCTACCGACAAACCGGACATCACACGCGTATTCGTAGATGATGAGGGCTACATCTGGCTGGCGGCCCTCTATGCGAGCAAGGTGATGAAATGCAGCTATAAAAACGGCATACTGAAGACAGAGTCTATTCATGACATCTTCCTACCACTGTCGTTTGCACAAGATCGTTGTGGAACAATTTGGGTGGGTACATACAGCCCTAAACTTTATGCCAAAAAGCGTAAAGAAAAAGAATTTGTCCAAACAAAAGTATTTTCCTGGACGGGAACCTTCATACCCGGACTCCTTCCACGCAACAACGGAAAGATGTGGACCACTGCCTTCATGAACCCAGTCATGCAAATCAATCCCGACAATTGGGAAAGCGCTGAAGTACCATTCGAGAACACCGACTGGCAAGCTTGTATCCAACGTTCAGTATTCATCCCTACCGACATCTTCGAAGACAGTCGTGGAGATGTATGGATTGGGACCGTCAGCAACGGACTGCTGCACTATTCTGCCGCCACCGGAAAAATCGAGACCATAGAGGGTACACCCTGCCGGGACATCTCTTGCATTGAGGAAGATGCACAAGGCAATATATGGGCAGGCACACAATACGGGCTGGGCAAATATGACCGCACCGTAGGGAAATTTACCAACTACTATGCCGCCGACGGCATAGGCGGCAATCAGTTTTACGACCGTTCTTCATGCCGCCTGCCCGACGGGACACTTGTTTTTGGCGGTACGCACGGACTGACTTTCTTCAACCCTATGGACGTAAGTACCAAACGGGAAATTCCACTGCTCTTCGAGGATTTGAAGATACACAACCGGTTGGCACGCCCACAAGACAGCGAAAGTATAGACAAGCACCTCTCCTACCGACCGGACATCTGCCTGGACCACAATCAGAATGGTTTCAGCATCTCCTTTGCCGCACTGGACTACTGCGAATATGAACGCGTACATTATTATTACAAGATGGACGGTTTCGACAAATATTGGATTGATGCCCGCAACAACCGCGAGGCCTACTATGCCAATCTGCCTGCCGGTACCTACACCTTCAAAGTTAAAATAACCAATAACGACAAGAGCATTGTAGAAAGGGAGAATTCCATACGCGTCATCGTAAAGCCCGCCCCTTGGCAAACGTGGTGGGCATGGTGTATCTATCTGCTTATTGCCGCCGCCATCATCGGTATCTTCATCCGTGCCTGGCTACGTATCAAGCAGGAAAAAGAAACCACCCGGCGTGCCAAACTTGAGAAGGAGCAGGAACAACGGGTGAACCGCATGAACATGAGTTTCTTTGCCAACATCTCGCACGAGTTCCGCACCCCGCTCACCATGATTTCGGGCCCGGTGACACAACTTTGCGAAAGTCCCAAGATAGAGGGAGAAAACAAACAACTGCTTTACATCGTACAACGCAGTGTGGGGCGCATGCTCCGTCTGGTGAACCAGCTGATGGACTTCAACAAACTGGAGAATGACACCCTGAAGCTGCGAGTGAAACGGACTGACATCATCTCGCAACTGCAACGCTTTGTAGATATTTTCCGCATCAACGCCAACGAGAAAGGCATCGCACTGAACACTTATGGCCTGGAGGATACTTTCCTCATGTGGCTGGACGTGGACAAGCTGGACAAGATTGTAGGAAACCTGCTTTCAAACGCCTTGAAGTTCACTCCGAACGGTGGGAAAGTGGAACTGTGCTTCGACGTCATTACCCGCGAAGAGGCTGCGCGTCTCTTTACGCTGACCGACAAAGACATCGACACGCAATACGTCAAAGTTGCCGTGGCCGACAGCGGGAACGGAATCCCCGAGGAACAGTTGGAGAAGGTATTCGAACGCTACTACCAACTGGACAATCAATCCAAAGGCACCTATAACTGGGGAACCGGCATCGGCTTGTACTACGCCCGCAGCCTGGCGCTGCTGCATCACGGCTACCTGAAAGCCGGTAACCGTACCGAAGGAAGCGGAGCCGTCTTCACCCTGCTGCTGCCGGTGAATGACCTCTCCTATACCCCCGAAGAATGTACCCTCCCCGAAGAAGAACAGAACAAGGCGTTTCCGATACAAACGGAAGAACAGTATCAACTGGAAAACACAGAGAGCATCCGGCAACAAAAGCAAACCCTGCTGGTGGTAGACGATGATACGGAAGTGGCCCACTACCTGAAGGCCCTGCTTTCTCCCGTCTACAACGTTGTCTGCCGCTTCGATGCCGACAGCGCCTTCAAAGCCATGAGCGAAGAAGCTCCCGACCTCGTACTGAGCGATGTAGTGATGCCCGGAAGAAACGGTTACGACCTCTGCCGACAGATAAAGGAAGACTTGCAACTATGCCACATCCCCGTGATACTGGTAACAGCCAAAGCTACTGTAGAGAACCAGGTGGAAGGTCTGAATACCGGTGCAGATGCCTACGTAACGAAACCTTTCGAGCCCAACTACCTGCTGGCGCTTATCAAATCCCAGCTGAAGAACCGTGAGAAAGTGCGCAGTCTCCTGAGCCGTTCCACCCAAACGGATGAGATTGAGGAGAACGTGCTCTCCCCGCAAGACAACACCTTCATGACCGAACTTTACCACCTGATGGAAAACGAACTCTCCAATCCGGAACTGGACGTGGCGCGCATGACCGAGCTGCTGAAAATCTCCCGCACCAAATTCTATTACAAGGTAAAGGGGCTGACGGGTGAGACCCCCAGCGTATTCTTCAAGACCTACAAGCTGAACCGTGCCGCCAAATTGATAAAGGAAGGGAAATATACCATCTCAGAGATAGCGGACATGACGGGATTCAGTACACTGTCCCATTTCTCGACCAGCTTCAAGAAACAATTCGGGGCGACGCCGAGCGAATACAGCAAGTAAAAAACCAGTCGGTTCAAATTTATTCATTACATTTGTACCATTCTTAAAAAAACTTTTTATCCATGGCACACCGACTGAATACCAACAAGCAGTTTATGATAGGCAACGGCATCCTTGCTTTCGCCGTGATTTTTGTAGTTGTCATCTTTGTCTACATGAGCATGAGGCTGCAACAACGGAAAGAAGGAGAACGCAACTTCATCGAGACATACACCATCACACTGACGAAAGGATTTGCCGGAGATTCCACTTCCATATTCATCAACGACAGCCTGCTGGTGAACCGCACCATTGCAGAAGAACCTTTCACCATCGAAGTGAAACGCTTTGCCGAGCAAAACGCACTCATGATTGTAAACAATGCAACTGAAAAGCTTTCCTTATTTGAGCTAAGCGAAAAAGGGGGCGAATACCGGTTCGAGAAGGAAGGGGAAGAGGTGAAGCAGCTGGCAAAAAATTAGGGATAAAAAGTTGTGAAGCATTTTGCTCTCATATTTCGGAGTCAACAAGCTTTTTCCTGGCTTACCAACAGCCACTACAAAGACATCACATAACTTTTGCAGTGCTACTGCAAAGACATTACACAACTCCTGCAGTGACACTGCAGCGATACTGCACTCCTTTTGCAGCGTTACTGCAAAACAGTTGCAGTGTCACTGCAAAGGTGTTGCAGCAGCACTGCAAAAGGAGTGCAGTGACAGTGCAAGAGGTATGCAGTAGTTTTGCAGTATCACTGTCTGTAAAACAAGGAACTACTTACCGTCCATACTAATCTCTAACCATTTATTTTCGTTTGATATTTCCGAAGCTCCGCTCTCAATGCTTGTGCCTTTCCATCAGTCATCCGGTCGAGCAAATCCCAGAAACGCTCCCCGTGATTCATCTCGCGGGTATGTGCCAGTTCGTGCAGTAGCACGTAGTCTATCAGATGCTTGGGAAGAAGTACCAGATAATAGGAAAGGTTGATATTGCCTTGTGCCGAACAGCTTCCCCAACGCCCGCTGCTGGAATTTATCTTCACACTCTTGTAAGGAAGGTTGTGCTGCATGGAAAGCATATACAGACGGGGCGGAAGAACAATTTTCGCATTTCGCCGTAAAGCTTCCTCAATTACATTGCGCAGCCAAGCCTGCAGCTTCTCATCCGAGAAATCGGCATCAGGAGGACAGATTATCTGCATTTCCCCCAATTCCGAACGGGACAAGAACCGTTCCCGTTGTCCGCTGACCAATGTCAGTTTAAAGAACTCCGTATCAATGCGGTAATCCAAATCAATCAGCTTTCTGACCTGCTTCTGTATGGCAGCCTTCAGACGCGGACGAAGCTGCTCGATGGCATTCTCTATCTCGGCAAGGGAAGTCCGGGGAGGCACAGTCACGTAAATTCCGTCCTCCTTTGTACGGAAAGTGAGGCGCCGTGCCCGGGCATTGACCCGGACAAACAAAGGACCAAGCTCTTTATCTTCTATAATGCGGTTTACTGTCATAAATCAAAGCCTCTCCCATAGGAAAGGGGCGGGAAGAGGCTTTGCAAATGAACAAAGAATCGTCCAAAAACGCAAGCAAATACCTGACAAAAGCGGACGGAGTGTCCGATAATGAACACTACACAAAAGCGACTATCCTTTAATAATCAACATTTTACACTTATGGCACAATAATTGATTAAAGTATGATGACCGAGCGTCCTTTGAAAAAAGCATTTTTATATGCAACTTTTTCAAGGCAGATCACGTCTAACTAATAAATACTGAATCACAAAAAACAAAAGAATATGAAAGCTCTAACAACATTTATCGCAATCGCCTTATTGGCATTCAGTACAACCGCTTGTTCACAACAACACACATACCGTTCCGGAGGCTTCGGCAGCAAGACGGTCAAGGCAAGCAAGAATTATGTAACCAAAGACATAAAAGTGGACAACTTCACCAAGCTGAGTGTAGCCGGCAGCCCCGACGTGACCTACACGCAGAAGTCCGGCAAACCGACAGTGGAAGTATACACCTCGGACAACATTGTAGACTTACTGGATATCCGTGTCAAGGACAATACCCTCTACATCGGCTTCAAGAAGAACGTCAGCGTATCCTATAATAAACTGGAAGTACGTGTGTCCGCAGAAAAGCTGAACGGCATTGCCGTGGCAGGTTCGGGAGACGTGGAACTGAAAAACGGACTGAAGACGGATGACATCAAAATCTCTGTGGCTGGTTCGGGTGACATCAGTGGAAACAACATCTCCTGCACAGACCTCGATATTTCCATCGCAGGCTCGGGAGACATCAATAGCAGCAACATCACTTGCAATGACCTCCAAGTATCCGTTGCAGGTTCAGGTGACATGAAGCTGAATAACGTAACCGCCAACTTCACCAGAGCATCCGTTGCCGGTTCGGGTACCGCCATCCTGAGCGGCAGTACCCAAGAAGCTGAATACAGCGTGGCAGGTTCGGGTGATTTGCTTGCTTCCGATTTCGTTGCCAAGAAAGCATCTGCCAGTGTTGCCGGTTCAGGCGACATCAAGTGCCATGCCACAGATTTCCTGAAAGTACGCACCAGCGGAAGCGGCAGTGTAGGCTACAAGGGTAATCCGGAACTGGACTATCCCAAGAAAGGACTGTATAAACTCTAACATAGAAAACATAGATTCTCAGATTGATGACTATAAACCTAAACTAAATTCTCTCTCAAATAATTACCTGCAAAAAGAACGAAGGACTCCCGCGAGGAAGCCCTTCGTTCTTTTATCACCCCACACCTCCGAAGCACGGGAACAGTTGTCATTTATCTATATTCAGAATGCCCGATTCATTGTCGCTGTTATTGATGCGTCTGCCGGATGATTTGTAACGCTTACCAAACTCGAAGTTATAACTCAGCTTGATAACCGCCATCTGTCCTATTTCTTTCGCATGACTCCACGAGGTATAGGGCGCCACTTTGCTCACCCGTTCCTTGCCCGTCTTGTAGTTGTTGGTGAACGGGAACATCATCCCTGCTCCTAATTGCAGCCGCTTGTGGGTATAAGTGGCTAAAACAGCAGCCTGGTTTTCACCCTTATAAATCGTTTCGCCCATCAGCTCGTTCGCCCTTTTACTGAATTGTCCCAACAGAGAGAACTGCTTATAATTGAACACGGCACCCAGGTTGTAATAGAAATCATTATACGTATGGGTATAGGTATTGCCGTTAGACCAGTAACGTGTAAATCCACCATCTATACTCAGCGTCAGGAAATTCTTCAGACTACCAATGTTCAGTCCGCGGAATGTGAAAGAAGGGCCAAAGCGCAGAAACTGTGCAGAACGCTGGTTCTCGTTCATCGAAACCAACTTGTCTCCCTCGGCAAACACACTCTCCATGATGATATTCTTGTGATAGCCATGTGTCACATTCAGCATGAAGACGAACTTCTTCTTCATATAGGAATAGTTCAACGTATTGTTGAAAACGCTGTAAGTCTCCAATGCCGGGTTACCGCGTACTATCTGGATGGTATCTATCGCCTGCTCCACATTGGTCAATGCACTGAGCGAAGGAATCTTGGGTTCGACATTGAACCGATAGTTGATGTTGCCGTTCTTGTGCGGAGAGAAGTTCAGACGGACAGTGGGAGTAAAGGTATAGTAGGTATGTTCCTCCCCTCCTTCCTTGAAATAAGAGCGGGTCAGTCCGGCACTCACACCATAGCTCACTTTCCTGATATTACCCTGCACCTCGGCAAACGCCGCTGTCTTTGCCTGGTTCATTTCCGATACGACGGGTGAAGAGCCTGCATACTCGTTCCTGGCATACATCTGGTAGTGGCGCAATCCGGCGCTGAATACGAGGAACTTGAAACGCTTGTCGTAGATGGCTTCACCGATAATGGAACGCTTATTCCCCGTCACATCTGTTTCAATCATCGCCAGGTCTTCGGCTTGAGGCGTATATTCGTGGTAGAGCCTATTATTGTCGGTGTGCATCAGCGTACCGGTCACGCTCATCGTAAGCATCTGATTCTTCGGTAATGTACGCTGGTAATAAAGGTCGAGCGAAGGAGTGTAGCTGGACTGCTTGTTCTTCAGTCTGGAGAAGATATAGTTATCGGCATCCGCAGCATCATACAACTTGTTCGACTGGTTCAGGCAAGGGGCATCATAGACACTGTTGCGGAACACGACGTTGAATACGTACTTATCCTGCTCCGTCAGATTGTAAGAGAGGTCGATATTGTGGGTAAAGTGCTTGTTTTGGTCGTGAAGCCCCTCCTGCACACGATGTATCGTCTTATTTTCCAACACATATGTCTCGTCTATATCCGTATATGTTTTTTTGAAGTTACGGGCAGACAAGTTATAGAACAATCCCCATTGTGACTTGTTATGATTGAACTTTGCCACCACATTGTCCTCGCTAAACAACATGTGGGGAGCATTAGTGGCTTGTATATTGACCAGTCCACCCGTTTCGCGGCGGCGGACAATGATGTCCACCACAGCGCCCAGGCTGCTGTCGCCATAGCGCTCTCCCGGATTTTCGATGAATTCTATTCTTACAATCTCCTTGGGCAGGAGGGCTGCCACTTCGGTGGAGGTAGCCACAATACCGTTGATACGTGTCTGTACGCTGCCGCCATTGGCTTCCAGGCCTTTACCAAGAGCATCCACCTTCAAGTGCGGAATGGCAAGGTTCAGCATCAGGTCGTAGGGATTATAGGAATTCTTCATGGCAGTAGCGGTGGGTACTACAACCATGCGGTCTACCTTCTGCGTGATATTGCTGCCCGATATTACCACCTCGTCCAGTGCTACCGACTGTTCTTTCAAGATAATGTCTCCCATCTGCACAGTGCCTTGGGGAGTCCTGATGACAATCTGTTCGCCGACGTAACCGATATAAGAGAGTCTTAACAGGAAATCCGAACCGGCAGTGGCTCTCAAAGCAAATTTACCTTTGCCATCAGTGGTGCTTTCCGTAACGAATGAAGAGTCGGGCAAGGAAATCAGGGCTACATTGACAAATTCCACCGGACGGTTCTGTTCATCTACAATTGTACCGTTTACTTTCACTGTTTGTGCCGCTGCGGCAAAGCTACCCAACAGGCATACGATAGCTATAACAAGAATCTTTTTCATAAATGCCGGTGTTTAGAGTTTGTCTTTTAAAGCTGACTCGATGATTGCCTTTATCTCTTCTGACGAAAGAGTTTCTTTATTGGTCCACTCCTTGTCTCTCTCCTCCGAGATATCCAATACGGAATCGCAATGTTCCGACATCAGCAGAAAGAGCATTTTCTCTGAAGTTTCGCCCGACGCGCTTATTACCTCATAGTGCACTTCGGCATACTTGCAAAATTTGCCGTCTACGTTACGACCACATTTACGCTCCAGGTATCCGTAACGGAATTTCTCACCTTCGCCTAACTGCGACTTAACATATTCCTTAGTTGCCGACTTTATTTTATACTGGTCGCTTCCGGGGAAGTAACATGAAGTAAGAGATACAAGTGCGAAACACGCTGCGATTGCCATTGTTCTGAATGTACTTTTCATAAGACTTTCTGTTTTTTGATTTGATGCAAAGTTAAGGCAAGAAGTCTCTTAACTCCTACTAAATCGCACTATTAAAAGTCTTAATACTTAGCACATAAAGCACTGATTATCAACAATGACATATTATAAAAGTCTTAATCCGGCCTCTTCCGGTCTAAATGCCTCTTATGCACTCCACAATATCCTGTTTTTCGCCTGCATTTATCTTCTTTCGGATGGAAGTCTTACGCACGTAGATGGTTGCACTTGTCTGTTGGGTGACCACACCGATTTCTTTCGTGGAGAAACCGGCACAGAGCAGACAGCATATCTGCACTTCCTTATCAGACAATACCTGTCCGAACTTTTCCATCATGCGGGAATAAAAGCCATCGTATAGTTTATCAATTACCGGATAAAGGTCTGCCCAGGCAAGAAGTCCTTCCACCGGAATCTCCTTATTGCCGATGCCCGAAATAAGTTTCAGCAACGCCTGGTTCTGTGAGGTAGGCGTATTGGCAACAAGCCGTATGATACCCAGCTGCTGAAGAAGCAGCTTCTTGAAGAAAGCACCGCTATTCTCTTCCTGATTGTCCGATACCTTCTGGGCATCTTCCAGCAGGCGGGTCAGTGCATCAATACGTTCCTCGGCTTCGGCAAGGCGCTTCCGTCTGTTACGGATATAAAAGGTAAGGGAAACAAGTACCCCGACAAACACAACAACAACCAGCATCGAATACATCCGTGTCTTCTGCCGTTTGATTATCAACTCATAGTTCAACTGTTGAAGCTTGTTCCTGGTCACCAGCTGTTGCTCTATCACGCTATTCTGGTCCCTCATCTCATTCCTGACAGAATCAGCAAACCTACCGAAAGTGACAATGTCCAAAGGTGCCCCGGAAGTATAGTCCAGAATTGTTTTCAACTGTGCCAGCGCACTGCGTACAGAAAAGCCCTCGGCTCTCTTTTCTTCCTGCTTCAATTCATTGTTCCACGCCTGCTCCCAATAGTAACGGGCAGAATCCAACTGATGAAGGTTCAGGAAGTTTTCAGCAAAGATTACCTGCAGAATGGGATAGTTGTCGGTCATAGGCATCAGCCGTCTAACCCGGTGAAGCAGTTCATTGGACTTGGTATATTCATGGCTGTTGGCAAGAAAAGCGGCATAATTCCTCAGATAGTGACAGGCCGAAGCTGTATCGGCTGCCGCCAATGCCATGTCAATACTCTGTTCCAGGTAATCCGAAGAAGAAGGGTGGTTGGCAAGCGCCATATTGAGTCCCAGGTCATAGAGTATGGAGCAATGTTCCCGGACAGATAGCTTATCAGCATATTGCAATATCTTTTCCATCAACTCTATCGCCTGGGAGTGGTCATTTCTCAGATAAGCTATCTCTGCCTTTCCCCGATAAAAAAGAAGAAGCCAGAAGGTGTCTTTCCGGGCTATGGCATAGTCCAAGCCATTCTCAATCGCTTCATCCATGCGTTCCTCCTGCTTCATCCATTTATAATAGGAGGCTTCAAGCAGGTAGCCATCAAGCATACGGGAAGAGTCTTTCCGCTCACGATAGTAGTGTATCGCTTCAGGAAGCAGCGAATCTTCCGCCAATGACATACCCATACGGTAGCGGGCCTGCGCACAGTTCCAAACGAACTGCATCCACTCCGCTTCTGAAAACCCGACATCCTTTTCTATGGAATTAAGCAACTTCAGCGCACTGTCCGGACGGCTCTGCAACAAAGAGTCGGTCTGCGCCAAAAGTTTTTTGTTGCCATGACAGTCATTACAGCCTACAAAGCACATAATGCCTAAAAGCATAATACAGATGTATAGTATGTTTCTCATCTTCTCCATTGTATATATTTGCAGTGAGTAAAGTTGAGAAAAAAAACGGCAGACTCCAAACTATATATACTGTAAATAATAACTCCCTTAAATAAAAAGCCTTGTAACCCACAGGCAAGAACAACAAAGGGACGCTGCATCACGCGGCGTCCCTTCTATTTTAGTTAGTTTTTATAAGATTTTGAGAGAATTGAAACTTCACAGCCTCAAGTTGTTTTAATAAAGCACACTAACTATTATTATGTTTAAAGCAAATGAAAATGTTATTTTAAAAGCAAATGAAAATATCTACTGTCTGTTTTCCTTCTCCTTGCTTACACGGTGCAGACTATCCAATATCTGCTTCTCGTGCGTTGCGGCCCTATCCCCCGAAAGGGCGACCGACGGAGCGGAAATTTGTTTGCCGATAGTATCGGCAGCAGCCACCTCTCTTACATCGGCAAAGAACGAATGTTGCATCACATTGCCCAATGAAAGCACCACTGCCACTGCGGCTGCGGCTTTAAACAACGGCATGAAGCGCGCCGTCAATGTCATGCGCCTGGCCTTCACAACCGGAGCTTCAATCTCGGCAAGCACCCGTGCATCGAAATCCGCACCCAGATGCTCTTCCTGCTGAAGTTGCTGATATACAAACAAATCCTTATAACGCGACAAATGTTCGGGAACGTCCTCTTCTGTAAAGAAAGTACGCAACTGCGCTTCTTCCTCAAGAGAAGTCTCACACTGCCAATAACGTTCTAAAAGTTGTTCTATATATTTAAAGTCCATAACCTTCTATATCAATAAACCGTTGTTTAACCTTTTGCCTTGCCCTGAAGAGGTTCACTTTCACCTGTTCCTCTGTCAGACTCAGGACAACCGCAATCTCCTTGTAGCTCTTACCTTCCACATCCCTAAGCTGCATAATCAGCCGCTGCTTTTCGGGAAGTTCGTTTATCAGGCGGTGTATCAGAGCCATTCGTTCTTTATTCACCAGCCTTTCGTAAGGACCCGATGCTTCGGAAGCCTCTTCCATATCGGGGGTAAGTTCCACCGCTTGGGCGTCTTTCCTCTCGCTGCGGTCTATCGCCAGATTCCTTGCCACTGTCAGGCAATAGGCTTCGACAGAACCGAACTGCGTCCACTCCTCGCGCTTGTTCCATACCCTAATCAGTGTTTCCTGCACAACATCTTCCGCTTCCGCCCGGTCGGATGTAATCCTCAGGGCCAACCGAAAGAGCTTGTCTTTCAGAGGGAGAATGTCATTACGAAAACTGATTTCCTGCATCTCTAATTAATTGACGGTTCAGCAAACAGAAAGTTACAGTCTGCCACCACTTTTTTTTGATTTATTTTTTGATACGGGTTCCACCGTCGCTGTTTATGGC